>OFMK01000002.1_pt1 | contig 247361 bp, 212 predicted proteins | sample 1541781 | NCBI WGS metagenome assembly OFMK01 (sample SAMN04209250, study PRJEB22552) | human gut metagenome | biome: gut; material: feces | host: Homo sapiens | place: USA: Oklahoma
CTTCTGTGTTTAGTTTACCTTTTTGTGACATAGAATTGCTCCCTTCATGATGACAATTTGTTTTTTCACTGTCTCTCATAAAGGGAGCATATCAAGAAGATGTTCCTGTTGTGTAGTTGTCAGGTTCATAAATTTTTCTGTAAGTTCCTGAGAAGTTGCAGGATTTTTATCAGATTCATCGAAAAAATCTCTCGGATGAATTTTCAGAAAATCACAGATATAAAAGAAAGCACTCATGGAAGGAAGCGCTTTTCCGTTTTCGATTTTATTGATATAACTTTCGCTCTGCCCGAGTGACAGGCTCATGTCCCTTGCTGAGATTCCCTGTTTGTTTCGTAGTTGTGTCAGTCGTTTGTAAAATAATGTGAAATGATCCATAGCTCTAAATCTCCTTCGTAAAAATGTATGTTATCGTTTAGTAGAAAACCACATCTGACTGAAAATGATTTTCAGATTTTCTCTATACTGGAGTTCCATGCAAAATACCTGTCTTTAGAATTATAATCTATAGAAAGTTGAAAAATAAAGAATTAAAGTATGGAAATAGAATGAAATGAGGAATTGAATTCTGTTTTATGAGAAGGTAGATGGAAAAAGATAATAGAAAAAAACTATAAAAGCATACAATTATAGAAAATATCAAAATATAGAATTAAATTACATGAAAATATTGAAAAATAAAATTTGATTCCTTATAATCAAAAAGGATATACATTTTATATTTATGTGTAGCATTGAGGTAATGTTAGTGCTTTCGGAACATGATTGGTATTATTATTGAGATATTGGAAAAACATAAAGATTTTTTCTAAAAGTGTAAGCAGATGGCAATGATAGGATAGGAGAGGGAGTAGAATGGAATTGAAAAAAGTTATGGATCATGCAGATGCTGTAAAAGAATCTGTAATAAATCATAGAAGAAAGATTCATACATTTGCTGAACTCGGAGGAAAAGAGTTTAAAACAAAAAAATATATTTTAGAGTTAGTGAAAAGGTTGGATTTGCCATACGAAGAGGTGACAGATACTGCATTGATAGTTATGCTGGATACTAAAAAGGAAGGGCCGCATATAGTACTTCGGGCAGATATGGATGCATTACCGATGAAAGAAAATTCAGAGAATCTTTGTCACCCGCGCATATGCATTTCTGAACAAGAAAATACTTGCCATGCATGTGGACATGACGCACATTGTGCGATGCTTCTTGGAAGTATGGAAGTATTGTATTCACTAAAAGAAGAACTTTCTGGAGTGGTTTATTTTTGCTTTGAATCAGGCGAAGAGATTGGCTCAAGTTATCGTCAGATTATGGAATCACTGCGTCAGAAAAAGATCGATACAGTGTGGGCAATTCATGTTTATTCTGCGTTGGAATCAGGCAAAATGGGAATTTGTGAAGGTCCTTGTATGGCAGGATTTGCTCCTTTGGAATTGCTGGTGAAAGGAAAGGGAGGGCATGGTTCTAGACCGGATCTTTCAATTAATCCAGTATTTGCTGCTGCATCAATTGTTACCAATATTCCAGGTGCTTTTGTCAATCAGTTGGATGTGGAAAAAACAGTTACATTTGGCTTGACGAGTATTAGAGGCGGAGAATCTTTTAATATTTTTCCAGAAAAAGCTTATATCAGAGGCTCCATGCGCTTCTTTGATAGCGAAGAGGGAAAGAAAGCAAAAGATATTGTAATAAAAGTAGCAGAGCATACGGCAGCGATGCATAATTGTGAGGTTGATTGCAGTAAAATGGCAGGGGAAGTAGGGATTCCTGTAATAAATGATGTTTTGTATGCGAAACAAGCTAAAAAAGCAGTTAAGCAGATTTATGGGAAAGAGGCGGTACCGGATGTATTTCAACGATGGTATGCTTCGGAAAGTTTTGGAAGATACTTGCAGGAATATCCAGGGGTGTTGGCGCTTCTTGGAATTAAAAATCTAGAATATGGAAGCGGAGCAGAACATCATAATGAACGATTTGATGTAGATGAGTCTGTTTTGGATATGGGGGTGAAATCTACTGTCAATTATGTGGTAAATTTGATGGAAGGAATTAATAAAAATAATTGAAATAAAAAATATTAAAAAAGTTGGTTTTGACTTACAAAGCTATAATTTATTTGCGAATAAAACAGCTTTTGGGAAATCTGGATGAAAATTCCTGAAACATTACAATGAAAGCAGAAGTAATTATTTTTGATAGTTGTAATGCATGAACTGAGTTTTTATTAGAATTATTGTTACGAAATTATTTAATCAAAAGATAGGAGAATAATGATGAGATACGATTTTACTACTATTTTAGACCGAGAAGGAAAAGATGCCATCGCAGTGGATGGACTTGGGAAAATGCCAGGATTTGCACCGGAACGCCCAAAAGATGGATTTGATATTATTCCAATGTGGATTGCGGATATGAACTTTCCGACAGCGCCGCCAATTCTTGATGCAATGATGAATAGAATACAGCACCCATCCTTTGGATATTTTATGACATCAGATGCATATACTAATGCAATTATTGACTGGCAGGAAAAGAGAAATCATGTGGAAGGACTTACTGCAGAGTGCATTGGTTATGAAAATGGTGTTTTGGGAGGGGTAATGTCTGCTCTGAGAGCATTTTTACAGCCAGGAGACAGCGTGCTACTTCACAGCCCTACCTATGTTGGATTTACAAATAGTATTTTAAACGGCGGGTATAAAATTGTACATAGCCCATTAGTTCAGGATGAAAATGGCGTGTGGAGAATGGATTATGAAGATATGGATCGCAAGCTGAAGAAACATCGTATTCATGTTGCAGTGTTCTGTAACCCACACAATCCATGCGGAAGGGTATGGGAACGCGAAGAGCTGGAAAAAGCAATGGAAGTTTACAGGAATAATCAATGTGTTGTTATTTCTGATGAAATTTGGTCTGATATTATTTTAGAAGGCAATCAGCATATCCCGCTTGCTTCTGTCAGTGAGGATGCAAAGAACCGCACGATTTCATTTTATGCGCCAAGTAAGACATTTAGTCTTGCAGGATTGGTTGGAAGTTACCATATTATTTATAATAAATATCTTCGGGATCTTGTAAGAGCAAGTAGCAGTAAATGTCATTACAATTCTATGAATGTTATTTCTATGCATGCACTTGTGGGTGCATATAGTAAAGAGGGCGAAGTATGGGTAGATGAACTTTGCCAGACATTAAGTGAAAATATTAATTATGCATATAATCATATTATAGAGAATTATGATGGTATAAAATTGACAAAACCACAAGGAACCTATATGCTGTTTTTAGATTGTACAGAATGGTGCAAAAAAGCAGGGAAGAGCGTAGATGATCTTTTGAAAGCGGGATGGGATGTAGGTGTTGCATGGCAGGATGGAAGAGCATTTCACGGTGCAAATGCAATCCGCATGAATCTTGCATTACCTTTTAGCAGAGTGAAAGAAGCATTTGAGCGATTAGATAAATACGTATTTAATATATAGTCATTTGTCATTTGATTAAAATTACTAAGTTTTAAATTTAATAGGCTCTGGCAACTGTCCGGGCAACAAGTACTATAAAAAAATAGCGCCTCACTCTATGAGTGGCGCTATTTTTTTTATGGTATTTGGACTTGCTTTCTATTTTGTAAGCAACATCATAATTTCATTGCTTCTGCTGATGAATGCTGTCATTTCTTCTGGATTTAACGGCTTGTTGCTCAGCATTGCAAGATCAAATAACTGCTGGCAGAACAGATTTACATGTTCTCCGTCTTTATTATTTAAGACATATTGTACCAGTGGATGGTTTGCGTTTAACACGAGGGTCACATCTGTGCCGAACATGCCAGCATCCATACCGTACATGTTGTACATTTTCATCATTTCCTGCATACGACGGGACTGTTCAGAAAGTGTCACCATAGAAGCGACATTTTCATTTTTCAGTTTTTCCACTTTGACTTCCAGTTTTTCGTTATTCAGTGCCTTGCGGAAGATGGCTGTGAGTGTTTCAGTGTTTGACTTAAAGGTTTCTTCCTCTTCTTTGGCAACCTCTTCTTTGAAATGGTCAGTCAAATCTGCATCAATACGCTGGAACTGGACATTTTCATTACGCTGTTCTAGCTGTGTAATGAATGGAGAGTCAATATTGTGAGTCAGGAGTACCGCGTCAAGACCTTCTTCCTTGAACATATTGATGTACTGGCTCTGCTGTTGCTCATCAGTTACATAGTAGATAGTCACTTTCTCAGGTTCTTTTGCATCTGCATCGTTGTCAGAGTGATCAGAAGTAGTTTCCTCTGCGGTTTCTGTGGAAGGTGTTTCCTCTGCCACTTCTTTTGCAGGGCTGTTTTTCTCAATACATTCTTTTAAAGTGAGGTAGTCATGGTCAATGTTTTTGAAAAGAATGTAGTCGCTCATCTTATCGCAGAATTTCTCGTCTTTTAAGCAGCCGAATTTAATAAATGGACTGATATCATCCCAGTACTTGATGTAGGATTCTTTGTCTGTCTTGCACATTCCGCTTAATTTATCTGCGACTTTCTTTGAAATATAATCAGAAATCTTGTGTACAAATCCGTCATTTTGCAGTGCGCTTCTTGACACATTCAGAGGAAGATCCGGACAGTCGATCACACCTTTTAACAGCATTAAGAATTCTGGAATGACTTCTTTGATGTTGTCTGCGATAAATACCTGGTTGTTATATAATTTAATCGTACCCTCAATGGATTCGTACTCTGTGTTGATCTTCGGGAAGTAGAGGATACCTTTTAAGTTAAATGGATAATCCATATTTAAGTGGATCCAGAATAAAGGTTCCTTGTAATCCATGAATACTTTACGGTAGAATTCGATGTAGTCTTCTTTTGTACAATCATTTGGATGTTTGGTCCAAAGCGGAGTTGTATCACTTAAAGAAACCGGACGTTTGTTGATCTTTACTTTGTCAACAGCAGGGGAAACTTCTACCATTTCTTTCTCGCCGTTTTCATTTTCTTTTTCTTCCATTTTAGCTTCTTCGTGGATCCGTTCTACGATGACATCGTCTTCTTTTAATTCTTCTTCTAAAATAGTCTCATATTCCTGCTCTGCATTTGCGTTGGATAAGAAAATCTCTACCGGCATGAAAGAGCAGTATTTTTCGATAACTTCACGGGCACGGTATTCATTTGCAAATGCAAGGCTGTCTTCGTTTAAGAACAGTGTAATCTCTGTGCCGACTGTTGTTTTATTGCCATCTGTCAGATCGTATTCGGTTCCACCATCGCATGTCCAGTGTACTGGTGCAGCCCCTTCCTTATAGGAAAGTGTGTCGATGTGCACTTCGTCTGCTACCATAAAAGCAGAGTAGAACCCAAGACCGAAATGTCCGATAATCTGATCTTCATTTGTCTTATCTTTGTACTTTTCTAAAAACTCTGTTGCGCCGGAGAATGCAATCTGTGTGATATATTCTTCGACTTCATCAGCAGTCATACCAATACCGTTGTCGATGAATTTTAAGGTTTTTTCTTCTGGATTTACAATTACCTGAATATTGGCTTTATAGTCATCCGGGAAAGTATATTCGCCCATGACTTCCAGTTTTTTTAGTTTTGTGATCGCATCACATCCGTTGGAAATCAGCTCACGAAAGAAAATATCGTGATCGGAATACATCCATTTTTTTATAATTGGAAAAATGTTCTCACTGTGAATAGAAAGATTACCATGTTTTGCTGCCATGTATAACACTCCTTTTTTATGATTTTCATTTAATAGCTATGTTCAATTCCGGGAAATTCCCGCGATAACTACATATTAATACTGGCAAATTGAAATGTCAATAGAAAATTAGCACTCTTTAAAGTAGAGTGCTAATAAAAGTATAAAAAAGATAAAGTTTTTATAAAATGAAGAAAACAAATTTGGGAAGCAGGTACAGTTTTGATCTGCTGCGTTACAGTACTTCAAATGGCATTTGCTTTTGCTTGAAAAATCGCTGTACCATTGTATCCCAGGCATGTTCGAGTGATTTGTCCATCGTAAATGTATTCATGGAAGTTCCGGTTACGCAGTGGAGTGTACTGCCGTCAAAGGATAAGTTCAGGTAAAGCCCGCGGACATCTTCAGGAGAAAATGAAAGTCCTTCCTGTACAAGAAGACGAGAAGTATTTTCGCCCGAAAGGCAGAAAACAAATTTAAATCCGAGCGGTGTCTTTTTCCCTTTGATGATGGTGTAACAGAGTGTACGTACTTCTTTCCACAGGGAGTACTCACGGGAAGAGAAGCGGGAGAGGGCTTCTTCGGTATCAAAAAAATCTTTTTTCAAGTATCCATCGAGGTGGAATGTATTAAAGGTTGTAATGTCTCCTTCTATAAAAAGGAAAGCATCGAAGATGTCCGAGAGGAGCAGTTTGCTCATGCAATCCCGGACTTCCAGCATATGTAGTGCGATCATAAAATAAAATCACCTCCTGAGTGAATTTGTGTTTTGGGTAGTATCTGCCTCAAAAAGCAGAGGGTATTAAGTTGTTTTCTTAGCCATCGATTTTTTCAACAGCAGGATTCCAGTAAGTAGTGTGAATAGTTCGGCAAGCGGGACAGAAATCCAGATTCCGTTCAGACCTAAAAAGATCGGTAGAATTTTCACAAAAATAATACTTAAGACACATCCACGCATCAGGCAGAGTGTGAGAGCATAAACCGGTCTTATCGTTGACTGGAAGTAACCGATGAGAAACATGTTCACTCCAGTGATCAAAAATCCGATAAAGTAAAGGCGAACAGCAGCCGGCGCCAGAGCAAGTACTTGTGAATCTGGATTCAGGAAAATGTAAGTAAACAGATTCGGGACAGTAAGACCAAGCAGTGTTGGTATAGCACAGATGAACAGTGCTGTGCGCAGTCCTAATTTACGGACATGATCGATCCGTTCCTGGAATCCTGCGCCGAAATTTGTAGAGATGATCGGCTGTGCTGCCTGACAGATTCCGTTTGAGAGGCAGGTCACAACAATTGCAGTGTTGGAAATAATACCATAGACACTGACACCGAGATCTCCCTGATAGCGCAGCAGCTGTTGGTTGAAGAAAAAAATTACGATTCCTGAAGACAGGTCGATCAGAAAGCTGGCAAATCCACTTTTGAAAATATCGGAACCGAAAGAACTTCGGATTTCTGAAAAACAGAAATGTAAGTGATTGTGTTTTCCGAAAAAATGGATCAGCAAGATCAACACGGTCAGAATAGAGCCACACACAGTGGCAATTGCAGCTCCTGCCATTCCCATCTGGCATGGATATACAAGAATATAGTCAAAGATGACATTAAAAATTCCTCCGGAAACAACAGCGGTCATTGCAAGTTTTGGCGCCCCATCATTTCGGATAAAGGTTTGCAGAAACGAAGAAAAAGCAAAGACCGGAAGACTCCATGTAATATAAGGAAGATAGTCCATCACATAAGGAAGTGTGACATCGGTTGCTCCGAGAAAGAGGGCAATCTCTTTTGTAAAAGTGTTGCAGATGATCATATAGATGATGCAGGCAAGAACATTTAACAGAAAGGAAAGAGAAAAATAGGCATTTCCTTTTGAATGTTCCCCGTGCCCGCGGCAGATGGACATCATGACAGATCCGCCAACACCGAACAGGAGACCGGTGCCAAAGAAAAGATTGTAGACGGGGAGGGCAATATTTAATGCTGCCATCGCGTCGGTTCCGATTCCTTTGCCGATAATAATAGTGTCTGCCAACACATAAATAGACGTTACCATTGTACCGCAGATCGATGGAACAAGGTAACGGAAAAAGAGCTTGGAAATAGGCTCTGTCGTAAAATTGTTTAGGTTCATGTGCAGGTGTCTCCTTTGTAAAATTTTGCCGGAAACAAAGCAGTGTCCGGCATCACTAACAGTATAACATAATTGAAGAAAAAAGCTACCAGAGATTTGACTTTTAAAGAAATTGCCAGTATGATTAAAGTATTGCGAAAGACATCCGTATGGATGTCGGAAGAGTCATAGATGATCCGCGTCAGAAAGATGCACATACAGAGGATCATCTGTGCAGAAAAAGGAGGAAAACAGAGATGGAACAGAACAAATATGTGGATAAATTACTGAAATTGACAAAAGGTGCAACATCGCAGTTCCATACGGTGTTGGAGACAAAGAAACAGCTTGAGGAGGCTGGATTTGAGGAAGTGGCTTTAAGAGAAAACTGGGATCTGAAGCGAGGCGGAAAGTATTTTATGGTTCATCATGATTCTACGATCTTTGCATTTACAATCGGGGAAGAATTTGAAGGTGAAGATGGGTTCCGTCTGGCTGCATGTCATGGAGATTTTCCAGGATTTCGTATCAAACCAAATCCAGAGATCGTGACAGAGGGATATGTGCAGCTGAACACAGAGGTATATGGTGGAGTGAACTTAGCAAGCTGGCTGGACCGTCCTCTCTCTATCGCGGGAAGAGTGGTATTGCGCTCAGAGGATGTTTTCCATCCGGAAGTCCGTTTGGTTGATTTTAAGCGTCCGTTGCTTACAATTCCGAACATTGCCATTCATTTACAGAAGGAGATGAATCAGGGGGTAGAACTGAACCGTCAGACACAGATGATTCCGCTTCTTGGAAAACTTGCAGAAGGTGAGAAAAAAGAAGGATATTTTGCAAATCTGCTCGCAGAGGAGATGGGCGTGAAAGCAGAAGATATCCTGGAATATGAACTGAATGTTTATAATTTTGAAGAAGGCTGTCTGACAGGAGCGAAAGAAGAGTTTATTTCTGCGCCGAGGTTAGATAATCTGACTTCTGTACAGGCACTTGCAACTGCGATCATCGATGCAGACAGAACGAAAGGAATCAACTGTGCGATCGTCTACGATCATGAAGAAATTGGAAGCAGAAGTAAGCAGGGAGCACAGTCTACGCTGATCGTAACAATTTTAAAGAAAATCTATGCAGCTCTTGGATATTCTGAGACGGCGTTTTCTAATGCGATTATGGATAGTCTTTTGATTTCAGCAGATGTGAGTCATGCGATACATCCAAGCTATGCAGCAAAGAATGATCCGACAAATAAAGCAAAATTAAATGAAGGATTTTGTATCAAGGAGGCATGTTCTCAGGGATATGCGACAGATTCTGAGGCGATCGCAATCGTGCAGCAGATCTGTGAAAAAGAAGGAATTGCTTATCAGAAATTTGTCAATCGTTCTGACGGAAGTGCAGGAGGAACATTAGGTTCTATCGTTTCTGCAATTCTTCCGGTGCGTACAGTGGATATGGGAATTCCGATGTTTGCAATGCACTCCAGCAGAGAGTTTATGGGGAGAGAAGATCAGGAGAGCCTTGTAAAATTTATGACAGCCTATTTTTCACTGTAAAAAAACACATGAAAGAATGTTACATAATTGTAATAGAAAGAACAGACATTTGTAATATTATAAATTTATAATACTATTCTAGAGCGTGTGTTCGGAGGACAAAGAGTAGTAGACAGATTTTGACAGAGTGTGTCTGGAGATGGATTTTGCAGAGTCGTGCATGAGCGTTTTCGGGCACATTTTGTATGCCTAAAACGGAATAGCGCTAGAAGATAAAAGATAAGGGGTAATCAGATGAGAAAGGATGTAAGAAAAATTGCGATCGGAGGCGTGTGCGTGCTTACCGGTGTGGTTCTCATATTTGGAATCAAAAAGGGGATAACTGTTCTGAAAACGGAGAAGACAGAGACAAAAAAAGGTGTGGAAGTGATCAGGAAACTGGAGCAGGCAGATATTTCACAGATCGAGGGGAAGATATTGGAGTTGGAGAGAAGTGAGATGGAGGCGAATCCGGAACTTTACAGTCAGTCAATGAAAGCAAGATTTTCCAATGCACTTGTGTTAGGGGATTCGATCACAGAAGGATTTGTGGAATACGATTTTCTGAGAGAGTCTTCAGTCATTGCAGAGCTTGGAATGAAAGTGACAGATGTGACAGAGAAACTTGATACGATCCGAACACTGAATCCACAGACTGTTTTTTTATCTTACGGAATGAATGATATTGCAGTAACCGGTGGAGATGCGAAAGTATTTAAGGAGAATTATAAAGAAGTACTGGAGGATATCAGGGAGATCCTTCCAGGTGCTGCAATCTATATTAATTCTATCTTTCCGGTACAGCAGATGAAGATAGATGAGTCGCCTGTGTATGGATCATTAGATACATTTAATCAGACTCTGCGGGAGCTGGCAGAGGAGGAAGGCGTGACATTTATTGATAATACAGAGATTGTAAAAGAAGAATATTATGAGCCGGATGGGGTACATATGACTTCTGAGATCTATCCGTTGTGGCTTGTAAATATGGCGGAGGTGGCAGGCCTATGATGAGGAAGATCCACAGCAGAGAGAGAAAGAATGGACTGGATGCTATTTTTATTACGCAGATGATACTGATCGGAATGTTGGTTTTGTACGTTGCGGTACTGCTTTTTAGAAAAGGTGAGAGTGATACCCCGTTTGCAGAGATGAAGCAGGCGGTGGAAGGAGTACTGGATAGTTCCGATATGAAAGAAGCCGAGCATAAAATGTTCCGGCGCAATTATCGGTTAAATGCAAATGATTACGATGGGGTAATGCTCTGGTTTCAAGAGGGGACAATGGAAGTCGATGAGATACTTGTCGTGAAATTGAAGTCCAAAGAGCAGTCCGATACCGTTGTCGAAGCTATCGAAGCGCGAAAAAAATCCAGGAAGGAGAGCTTTCAGGGATATGGGGCGAGTCAGACAAAACTGATTGAAGATTCTATTATAGATGTAAGGGGAAATTATATTCTTTTTGTGATCAAGGAAGATGCAGAAAAGATCGATCAGGTATTTCAAAAAGCTTTGTAGAAGCGAAAACTTTCTGTCGGATGGGGACGAAGGTACTTTTCAGGAGTTTCTGAATAAGAAGATGGGATGAAAAAGAATATAAAAAGGGGACAAAAGAATGTTATTTAGTAGTATCGTTTTTCTATTTACGTTTTTGCCGGTCACGCTGCTTGTGTACTATCTTGTACCAGGCAGGCTGAAAAACATCGTGCTTCTGCTTGCAAGCCTTGTTTTTTATGCGTGGGGAGAGCCGGTATATGTGATTTTGATGGTGTTATCTATCTTGTTTAATTATGTGTCGGGAATTGATATTGAGCGGAATTTAGAGAATCCATTTAAGGCGAAGCAGAGTCTGGTTATCGCAGTTGTAGTGAATCTGCTGATTCTTGGGTTTTTTAAATATTATGGATTCCTGATAGAGAGTCTGAATGCGGTATTGCCGGTAGAACTACCTTATAAAGAACTGGCACTTCCAATTGGGATTTCATTTTATACTTTTCAGACATTGTCTTATATCATTGATGTATATCGCGGCAAGGTACAAGTACAAAAGAATCTGATTTCCTTTGGCGTGTATGTGACGATGTTTCCACAGCTGATCGCAGGACCGATCGTCAAGTATTCAGATGTGGAGATGCAGTTGCGGGATCGAAATATTACGATGGAAAAATTTGGAGATGGTGCCATCTATTTTGTGCGGGGACTTGCAAAAAAAGTGCTGATTGCAAATATGACAGGGCTGGTCTTTACAAAAGTATCGGCAATCACATTTTCGGAGATGTCGGTTCTGACTGCATGGATTGGATGCATTGCTTACACATTCCAGATTTATTTTGATTTCAGCGGGTATTCAGATATGGCAGTTGGTCTTGGAAAGATGCTCGGCTTTGAGTTTATGAAGAATTTTGACTATCCGTATCTGTCCAGGAGCATTACAGAATTTTGGCGCAGATGGCATATTTCCCTTGGAACATGGTTCCGGGAATATGTGTATATCCCGTTAGGTGGAAATCGGAAAGGGAAAGAACGGACGATTCTCAATCTGATGATCGTATGGTTTTTAACCGGTCTGTGGCATGGTGCGAGCTGGAATTTTGTGATGTGGGGAATGTATTACGGAATACTTTTGATTATTGAAAAGTTTATGATCGGGGATCGGCTTGAGAAAGTTCCGGGGATGTTCAGACATTTGTATAGCCTTTTGTTTGTGATGATCGGCTGGGTATTCTTCTTTAGTCCGACACTTGGATTTGCGTGGAAGTATCTCGGCGTCATGTTCGGAGTCGGAGCAAAGACTGTGGTGGATTCTATGGGGATTTATCTGCTTATTACCAATCTTGCATTGTTTGCGATCGCAGCAGTCGGCTCTACGGCGAAAGTGCATGAGATCTTTGGGCGGATCGTCTATGGAGGATATAAGGTGCGGGCAGTTCTTGCATGTGCAATCTATGCAGGAATGTTCCTGCTATCCATCGCGTATCTTGTGACGGAAACCTACAACCCATTTTTGTATTTCAGATTTTAAGGGGAGACGGATGAATAGAGTAAACAGAAAGAGAAGAAAGGTCAGACTTTGGATGGCGCTTGGATTTATTTCCTGTATAGCGCTGTTAGTTCTGGCGGATGGGATTACAAAGGAAAGAAAATTTTCTGAGGAAGAGAACCGGATGCTTGCAACAAAGCCGAAGGCATCGGTGGAGACTGTCATGAGTGGAAAATTCATGAGTCAGTATGAAAAGTACAAATCAGATCAGTTTCTTGGAAGAGATTTCTGGGTAAGCCTGAAGACAAAGGCAGATCTGCTCCTTGGGAAAAAAGATTCCAACGGGGTTTTTAAAGGGACAGATGGGTATCTGCTAGAGGAGATCAGCGTGCTTGATGAAGTCTCTTACAAGGAAAATATGGATGCAGTGACAGCATTTGCTGCGCGTTATCCAGATTTGAAAATGCATATGTTGATTGCACCGAATGCGGCAAATATTTTAAAGGAGAAGCTTCCGGCATTTGCAGCAACAGAAGATCAGAATGCACAGTTAAAGCGGACAGAGGAGATTGTTTCAGCGGCGGGCATTCAATGGATTGATGTAGCAAAGACGTTAAACAAACATAAAAATGAAGAAATTTATTATCGTACCGATCACCACTGGACAACAAAAGGGGCATACTATGCATTTCAGGAGGCGGCAGGAAGCCTGGGGATTTTGCAGGAGGAGATGACAGCATTTGTACCGCATACGGTCACGGAAGCATTTAATGGGACACTGTCGGCTACAAGTGGTTATGAGCGGTCAAGAAGAGAGAACATTGATATTTATCTTCCAGAGAAAAATGATACAGAGGTTGTTGTCAACTATGTGGAGGAGAAGGAAAAGAGTGCTTCCATGTACAGTTCAGAGAAGCTGGAAGAAAAGGATAAGTATGGAATGTTCTTAAATGGGAATCATGCATTGGTAGACATTAAGACAACTTCGGAGAAGAATCGGAGACTGTTGATCTTAAAAGATTCTTATGCGAACTGTTTTGTGCCGTTTCTGACACCATATTACAGGGAAATCGTGCTTGTAGATCCGCGGTATTATTACGGGGATCTGGATGATCTCATTGAGGAAGACAGGATTACAGATGTACTGTTTTTATACAATGGAAATACGTTTTTTACAGACAATAATTTAAGTGGAGTGTTAGCGAGTGAGTAATCAGATAGAGAGAGAATTTGACGCGCCGAAAGAGTCGGTGCGGTTAAATAAATTTTTAAGTGAGGCAGGTGTCTGCTCGAGGAGAGAAGCAGATAGATTGATCGAGAGTGGCAGAGTCACTGTCGATGGCAGACGGGCAGAGATGGGAATGCGTGTCACGAAAGATCAGGAAGTGTGCGTTGGAAAGAAAGTGATACAGAAAAAAGACCGGATGGTCCTGCTTGCAGTCAATAAACCGACCGGAATCGTCTGTACAGAGGAAAAACGGGAGAAGAAAAACATTATCCGTTTTTTAAATTATCCAACGAGGATCACCTATATTGGAAGACTTGATAAGGATTCCGAAGGACTTCTTCTTATGACAAACAACGGCGATATTATTAACAAGATGATGCGTGCGGGCAACTGTCATGAGAAAGAGTACAAGGTAACTGTCAACAAGGAAGTGACAAAAGAATTTGTTCGGAAAATGTCAGAAGGGGTACCGATCTTAGACACGGTGACAAGACCGTGCAAAGTAGAAAAGACTGGAAAATATAAATTTCGCATTATCCTGACACAGGGATTGAACCGACAGATTCGCAGAATGTGTGAATATTTTGGATATCAAGTGACAAGGTTGGAGCGGGTACGGGTGATGAATATCGAACTTGGAAATCTAAAAAGTGGAGAATACCGCGAAGTGACCGGAAGAGAACTGGACGAGTTATATGAACAATTGAAAGGTTCTTCCAACAACACAGTATATGAGGAGCAGTAGAGTATGGAACAGAAAAAGCAGAGAATGCAGGAACTGGTACAGCTGTTAAATCAAGCGGGAAAAGCTTATTATCAGGATGCAAAGGAAATTATGAGTAACCATGAGTATGACAGGCTGTACGATGAGTTACTTGTACTGGAGCAGGAGCTAGGAATTACGATGGCGAACAGCCCGACCGTCAATGTCGGGTATGAAGTATTGAGTGAACTTCCGAAGGAGCGGCACGAGAAGCCGATGTTATCACTTGATAAGACAAAGGAGACAGACAGACTGAAAGAATTTGTCGGAGAGAAAAAAGCAGTGATCTCCTGGAAGCTTGATGGACTTACAATCGTGTTGACTTATGAGAATGGAGAACTGAAAAAGGCGGTAACGCGTGGTAACGGTGAGGTCGGAGAAGTAATCACAAACAATGCAAAAGTGTTTCAGAATGTACCGCTTCGGATTGCTTACCGGGGAGAATTGATCCTTCGAGGGGAAGCGGTGATTGGTTATCGGGATTTTGAGAAGATCAATGAAGAAATCGAAGATGTGGATGCAAAATACAAAAATCCGAGAAATCTGTGCAGCGGCTCAGTGCGTCAGCTGAACAATGAGATTACAGCGCGAAGAAATGTGCAGTTTTACGCATTTTCGCTTGTCAAGGCGGATGGAGTGGACTTCCAAAATTCAAGGAATATTCAGCTTGAGTGGCTGAAAGAGCAGGGATTTGATGTAGTGGAACACTATGAGGTGACAAAGGATACTCTGGAAGAACGTGTTCGATTTTTTGCGGAGCATATTGAAGAGAATGATATTCCGTCCGATGGACTTGTACTCACTTACGATGATATTGCTTACGGACAATCTCTTGGAAGTACAGCGAAGTTCCCAAGAGATTCTTTTGCGTTTAAGTGGGCAGACGAGATCCGGGAGACAACTTTGCGGGAAATAGAATGGAGTCCGTCAAGGACTGGACTGATCAATCCGGTGGCAATTTTTGATCCGGTGGAACTGGAAGGAACTACAGTCAGCCGTGCAAGTGTCCACAACTTAAGCATTATGGAAGAGTTAGAGCTTGGGATCAGTGACACGATTCAAGTATATAAGGCGAATATGATTATTCCGCAGATTGCAGAAAATCTTACGCGAAGTGGAATGGCTCCGGTGCCGGAATGCTGTCCGGCATGTGGCGGTGAGACAGAGATCCGTCAGGTCAGTGATACGAAGACATTGTACTGCACGAATCCAGACTGTGGGGCGAAGCATATCAAGGCGTTTTCACTGTTTGTGAGCAGAGATGCGCTCAATATTGATGGGTTGTCTGAAGCGACACTCGAGAAATTTATCACACGCGGATTTATCCGCCATTTCTCTGATATTTTTCATTTGGAGCGATATGGAGAGGAAATTCGGTCGATGGAGGGATTTGGGGAAAAATCTTACAAAAACCTTCAGGATAGTATTGAGAAAGCGCGGACAACTACACTGCCAAAGTTGATCTATGGGCTTGGCATTGCGAATATCGGGCTTTCCAATGCAAAGATGATCTGTCGTGCATTTGATTATGATGTAGAGAAAATGCTTCAGGCAGATGTAGAAGCGCTGAATGAGATCCAGGGAGTCGGTGATGTGATCGCGAGGGCTTTTGTTGATTATTTTGCAGTGGAAGACCATCGGGAGGAATTTTTCAGACTACTTGAGGAAGTGAAGATTCCAGAGGAAGAGACGACTCAGGAAGCACAGATCTTCGCAGGCATGAACTTTGTGATCACAGGAAGTGTGGAGCATTTTGCAAACCGGAATGAAGTGAAAGAGGTCATTGAGAGCAAAGGAGGAAAAGTGACCGGGTCTGTCACATCAAAGACGAACTGGCTGATCAACAATGATGTGGAATCAACATCTTCAAAGAATAAAAAAGCGAGGGAACTTGGGATTCCAATCATTTCCGAGGATACATTTTTGAAGATGATTGGAAATAATTAAGGAGAATTTATAGATTCTTAACTTGTTTCAGCGAAACGACTACGATATAATAGACCCATATATGGTAGAAAGAAGGAAAAAGTATGTCAGAAAAAGATTTGACGATAGACAGTGAGATCATAGATGAGATTACAGAAGGAAAAGAAGACAAACATGTGGAGAAGCATGGAAAAGAGCATCCGGATGTGCCGGACGATGCAGGATATGAAAAGTATTGTTCGCTTTGCAACCGCCCGGAGAGCATTGCGGGGAAGATGATCGAGCTTCCGAACAATATTACAGTATGTTCTGACTGTATGCAGAAGAGCTTTGATCTAATGTCGAATAGTAATTTTGATTATAGTAAGCTGATGAATATGCCGGGCGTTCATATTATGAACATGGCAGAACTTGAGAATATGATGCCAAAGGCGAAGCCGGTCAAGAAGAAAAAAGAAGGCGAGAAGAAAGAGCCTGCGCTGAATCTTAAAGATATTCCGGCACCGCATAAGATCAAGGCAAAATTAGATGAATATGTGGTAGGGCAGGAGCATGCGAAGAAGGCGATGGCAGTTGCTGTCTACAATCACTATAAGCGGGTAGCGACAGATACGATGGATGATATCGAGATTGAGAAGTCCAATATGTTGATGATCGGGCCAACCGGAAGTGGTAAGACGTATCTTGTGAAGACGCTTGCGAGACTTCTGGATGTACCGCTTGCGATTACAGATGCGACTTCTTTGACAGAGGCCGGATACATTGGTGACGATATTGAAAGTGTTGTCTCAAAGCTTCTGGCAGCTGCAGACAACGATGTGGAGAAGGCGGAGAGAGGGATTATCTTTATCGATGAGATTGACAAGATTGCAAAGAAGAGAAATTCTAGCCAGAGAGATGTCAGCGGTGAATCTGTACAGCAGGGAATGTTAAAACTTTTAGAGGGAAGTGAAGTGGAGGTTCCGGTAGGAGCAAACAGCAAAAATGCAATGGTGCCACTTACGACTGTGAATACGAAAAATATTCTGTTCATCTGCGGCGGAGCCTTTCCAGATCTTGAGGAGATCATCAAGGAGCGTCTGAACAAGCAGGCGTCAATTGGGTTTACAGCTGATTTGAAGGATAAGTGGAATCATGATAAGAATATCCTTGAGAAAGTGACTGCCGAAGATCTTCGAAACTTTGGAATGATCCCGGAATTTATCGGACGTCTGCCGATCATCTTTACACTTCAGGGATTGAATGAAGAGATGTTGGTCAAGATCTTAAAGGAACCAAAAAATGCAATCTTAAAGCAGTATCAGAAGTTGCTTGCGCTTGACGAAGTCAAGCTGGAGTTTGACGAAGCAGCATTAGAGGCAATTGCGAAGCGTGCCATGGAGAAGAATACTGGTGCCCGTGCACTTCGTGCGATCATCGAGGAATTTATGTTGGATATCATGTATGAGATTCCGAAGGATGATAACATCGGGCAGGTGACGATCACAAAAGAATATATCGAAGGAACCGGAGGTCCTGTCATCACACTCAGAGGACAGGCGCTGCTTACGGGAGAATAGAGAATTCAGGACATTGAAGCATATTCAGTGTCCTGTTTTTATATGATGTAAAGATTGACAAAATTTGGAGGTTATGATGCCGGAAACGATAGAAATATGCAGAAGCAGAGCGCTGTCCGAAGAATACCGGGATTTTATTTTTGAAAGTAAAAGACCATATTTTCTTAATGGAATTTCAGGTGCAGAACTCTGTGAGCAGTATGTCGGGTATGAATATCACGTTGTATATATTGACAAGATGTTTGCAGATCCGATGTCTTTGGATCGGTTTACGTATGGGGCAATTCCGAAGTGTTATACTCTTTTGGATACAGAAACGCTAAATGAGGCAGGGATCAGCCAGATTCAGAATTATCCTACACTGAAATTGACAGGAAAGGGCGTGATGATTGGATTTATTGATACTGGTATCGATTATCAGAATCCAATTTTTCGAAATCTTGACGGAACCACAAGGATTGCGGGAATCTGGGATCAGACGATCCAGGAGGGAGCTCCTCCCCAGGGATTTGTCTACGGAACAGAGTATACAGAGGAGAAGATTAACGAGGCGTTACAAAGAGAGAATCCTCTGGAAGTTGTTCCATCCAAAGATGAGAACAGCCATGGGACATTTCTTGCGAGTATTGCGGCAGGAAGTGAAAACATTGAAAATCGATTTAAAGGAGCTGCGCCGGAAGCCACACTTGGCATTGTAAAGTTAAAAAGAGCCAAACAATATTTAAAAGATTTCTATTTGATCGGGGACGATGCAGAGTGTTATCAGGAGAATGATATTATGCTTGGAATCCGGTATCTGACCGATCTGGCAAAGAAGAAAAAAATTCCACTGGTTTTGTGCATTGCCCTTGGAACTAATATGGGAGACCATAATGGGACGTCTCCGCTTTGCAACTTGCTGGAGGTATCTTCCTACACTGCCAATATGGGAATTGTGATTGGGGGTGGAAATGAGGCGAATCAAAGACATCATTATTATGGGTTAATAGAAAATATGGCGGACAGTAAAAATGTGGAGATCCGTGTGGCGGAAGGTGTAAAAGGATTTTCGCTGGAGTTGTGGACCGAGATTCCGAATATCTTTGCGGTTTCCATTGTTTCGCCTGCCGGGGAGAAAATCCCCCTTGTGCCGGTGAGACAGGGAATCGGAACGGTCCTAAACTTTGTGTTTGAGAGAACGAGTGTCTATTTGGATTATAGGCTGTTGGTGGAGCGGACGAATTCCGAATTGATCCTGATGCGTTTTGCGGATCCATCCCCGGGAATCTGGAGAATTGTGGTGGAACCACAGCAGCTGGCGGATGGGATTTTCCATATGTGGCTTCCGGTTGCAGAATTTTTGACCGGAGATGTATATTTTCTGCAGTCAAATCCAGATACTACTATTACAGAACCTGGAAATACATCGGATCCGATGACGGTTGCAAGTTACAATGGGGCAGATAAGAGTATTGCCATCGACTCGGGAAGAGGGTATACTAGAGGTGGAAGACTCAAGCCGGAATTTGCGGCGCCCGGAGTAGATGTGACGGGTGCAGTAAGCCGTGGGCAGTTCACAAAGAGGACTGGATCCAGTATTGCGACAGGGATCACTGCCGGAGCGACAGCACTTCTGTTTGAGTGGATAGTTTATCAATTGGGCAGAACGAATATTGACTCGATCCAGCTGAAGAATCTGATGATTCTCGGTACAGAGCGTAAAGACACGGAAGTGTATCCAAACAGATCGTGGGGATATGGCAGCCTGAATCTCTACAATACGTTTGAACAGCTTCGGACATTTTAGGATGCAGATCGCACAAACTACATGTGTGACTGCATTCCAATACAGAAAAGAAGAGCAAAGGACAGAAAGGAAGAGCGCGATGAAAGAATTTTTTGAAGATTTAGGAAAATTTATTACAGAGACAGCAGGAAATGTAGGGAAAAAGACGGAAGAGGTTATGGAAGTACAGAAGCTGAAAAGCCAGATCCGCAGTCTGGAGCGCAGCAATCAGGGAGATCTGACAGATCTTGGAAAGATCATTTATGAACGCTTCCGAAAAGAAGAGGCTGTAGATGGAGAACTGGAAGTAATTTGCGAGGAAATCAGGAAGAGAAGAATGATCATCGCTGCCTTTGAGAAGAAACTTGCGGATATGAGAGGCGTGAAAGAATGTGAGAATTGCCAGGAACTGATTGAGAAAGATATGAAGTTTTGTCCGCATTGTGGAGCAGAGGTGAAGAAAGAAGAGATGCCGCAGGAATGTGAAGATATTTTTGCGGAGAGTGATGTATCGGAACGTGCTAAAATGGAAGAGACAACAGAAGAAGTGATTGAGGATATTATGGAGAAGGCGGCAGATGTGACGAAAGTATCCGTAGAGCATGTAAAAGATGCAGCATCTGAGATTGCTGAGGATGTCAGAGAATCTGTTCATGAGGTGAAAGAACATATAAAGGAGAGCGTGGAGGATATTCGAGAATAGAGACACGCAGAGGGAAATTATGATTTATTTACTCATAGCAGGTAGTTTGCTTGCCCTGGATCTGGGAATAAAATGGTATGTGGAGAATCATTTCACGGAAACGAATATCAGAAAGGCGGCAGGTGGGAGAATCCTGCTCAGAAAAAGCTATAACAGTGGGATGGCAATGAATTTGCTGGAGAATAAACCGGGATTCGTAAAGTGGTTGACGGCAGGGCTTGGATTGTTTCTTTTGGTGTATGAGTTGTGTTTGTTGGCAAAGGACGGAAGAACAGTGGAAAAGACCGGATGGGCGCTTGTTCTTGGAGGTGCGTGCAGCAATTTATATGATCGTTTTCGGAGAAAGTATGTTGTCGATTACTTTAGTTTCCGGTGCAGATGGAAAAAAATACAGAATATTGTGTTTAATTTAGGAGATCTATTTATTTTTACAGGAAGTATTCTTGTAGTATTTGCACAAATATTCCGGAAGAAGTAAATTGACTTTTGGAATTTACCGCGTTATACTGAATAACAGAAGAGCATTTGCGAATGATAATTTTTATGATTTGCAAATGCTTTTTCGGGTATTGGGGGATTTGGTAAAAGAAAATAAGATCATATCGACAGGGAAAGAAAAAGCAGGAGGCAGAGATCATGAAGAGAATAAATGGAAAAGAACTGGCAATTGATATTTTGATTGATTTTGTAGGAGGGTTTTTGATTGCCGTTGGGATTTATAACTTTGCAGCAAAAGCACAGTTTCCGATGACCGGGTTTTCAGGAATTGCATTGATTTTTTATCATCTATTTCATATACCGATCGGTGCAATGACTATTTTGCTGAATATTCCTGTAGTCTTTCTCTGTTATAAATTGCTTGGGCGTACATTTTTTCTTCGTTCGCTAAAGACAATGATCATTTCTTCGATATTGATGGATGTGGTGGCACCGATGTTGCCGGTATATGAGGGAGATCGAATGTTGGCAGCAATCTGCACAGGTGTATTAGCCGGGCTTGGATATGGAATGATTTATATGAGAAACTCTTCTACAGGAGGTGCGGATTTTGTGATCATGTCGGTAAAAGCATGGAAACCTCATGTATCTATCGGTCAGATTGCATTTGTGATGGACGTGCTGATCGTTTTGATGGGAAGTTTTATTTTCCGGGACGTAGAAGGGATCATTTATGGCTTGATTGTGACTTATCTTCTGTCTGCGGTAGTCGATAAAGTAATGTATGGAATTGATGCTGGAAAGATGACATTGATCGTGACAGATTATCCTCATGAGATTGCAGCGAAGATTGATGAGTATACTGGAAGAGGTTCTACTTTTCTCAGAGGAAGGGGAAGCTATTCTAAAGAGGAGAAAGAGATTGTAATGTGTGCCTGCAATAATAAACAGATGTACACAATCCGGAAGATGGCAAAAGAGATTGACCCGAAGGCATTTATTGTGATCATGGAGTCAAATGATGTGGTCGGGGAAGGATTTAAGGAGAATTAGATTAAGAAGAAAATATATTTACATCCGAAAATGGACGAGGCTTGTAAAAAAGAAAGAACGCATTGCAAATGAGAAGTTTCATCTTGCAGTGCGTTCTTTTCTACATCAAAATATTATTCGGCATATTTCTGAATTAATTTTACGATCATATCTGTGGCAAGATCCATGCCTTCGGCGGTGATATGTTCATATGGTCCGTGATAGCCGTAGCCTCCGGTTCCAAGGTTCGGACAAGGAAGTCCCATGTAGCTTAAACGACATCCGTCAGTTCCCCCGCGGATTGGTGCGACATCCGGTACGATATCAGCAAGTTTGGCAGCTTCCACTGCATTATCGATCAGGTGCATACAACCCTGGATCACTTCTGACATATTCCGGTACTGGTCATGGATTGTCAGTGTGACAGTACCCTCTCCCCACTTCGCGTTGAGTTGTTTTGCAATCAGATGCATAGTATTTTTACGCGCCTCGAAAAAGTGAGGATCGTGATCACGAATGATGTATTCCAGTTTTGCGTTGGCAACATCTCCGGACATTTCACAGAGATGATAGAAACCTTCATATCCTTCGGTACCGCGCGGTGTCTCGCAGGATGGAAGCATTGCATTGAATTCCATTGCAACCAGTGCGGCATTGATCATGGTATCTTTACTGGAACCAGGGTGGACATTGAATCCTCTGATCTCAACAATGGCTTCACATGCATTGAAATTCTCATATTGGATCTCTCCCTCCGGACCGCCATCCAGCGTGTAGGCGAATTCTGCATCGAAGTCTTTTACATTGAAATGGTTGACACCGGATCCAGCCTCTTCATCAGGAGTAAATGCAACAGAGATTTTTCCGTGCGGGATCTCTTCTTTCTGGATCCGCTCTAACATGGTCATAATCTCAGCAATCCCTGCTTTGTCATCTGCACCGAGTACAGTCGTGCCGTCCGTTGTGATCAATGTGCGTCCCTTCAGGGATGGAAGGTGCGGGAAGTTTTTTACAGACAATGTGCGGCCGCTTGTACCGAGCACAAGGTCTTTCCCGTCATAATTTTCTGTCACGATCGGGGTGATGTCATGGTCGCAGAAGTCTGATACTGTGTCCATGTGTGCGACAAATCCAAGCTTTGTCTTCTCTTCATATCCTTTTGTTGCAGGAAGAGAAGCGTATACAAAGCACTTTTCATCGACAGAGGCATCCGTAAGCCCCAATTCTTTTAATTCTGTTACGAGAAGATGTGCCAGGTCAAACTGGCAGGAAGTAGTTGGAACCGTTGTGCTTGTATGATCACTTGGTGTACGGACAACTACATACTTTAATAAACGTTCATATGCTCTCATGTTAAAAAATCCTTTCTGTGTGATTGGTCAAAAAGGCACTGAAGGCAGGAAAGTGCCTGCGATGCGACTTGACCTTGCATAAGAACAGTATAGCAAGTAGGGAAAGAGAAGACAAGTAAGAATGAAACTTTATGCTTGATCCATACCGCAGGCGGCAGCGGATGCAATGAGGCAGCGATCATTCATAACGGCATCATAGAAGCGGAATCCACCGGAGAAATTGTAAGCACGATATCCATTTCCTTCCAGAATTCTGGTGGCGATATAGCTTCTAAGACCACTTTGGCACATGACATAAATTGGTTTCTCTTTTGGGAGTTCTTTTAGGTGTTCGCGCAGAACATCTACAGGGATATTTACAAATCCATCCACATGTCCTCTTTCGTATTCCTCAGGGGTTCGTGTATCCAGAAGAATAGCGCTGCCATCCAGGGGAAGCGTTTTTATATCTTCCAGATGGAATTGCTTTAACGTACCATCAGAAATATTTTCTATCATAAATCCAGCCAGATTGACAGGATCTTTGGCAGAAGAGTAAGGAGGTGCATAGGCCAGATCTAATTCTGCCAGATCTGAAGCTTTCATCCCGGCATGGATGGCAGTAGCAAGTACATCGATTCGCTTGTCTACACCTTCATATCCCACAATTTGTGCGCCAAGGATCCGGTAGGTTTTTTTCTCAAATACTACTTTCATCGTCATAACTTTCCCTCCGGGATAATAGCCGGCATGGCTCATAGGAGAGAGAATCACTTTGTCTACAGCCAGACCGGCTTTTCTGGCATTGGTTTCATTTACACCAGTGACAGCGGCAGTCATATCAAATACTTTAATCACAGAACTACCTTGGGAGCCAGAATAAGAACTGTTTTTTCCACAGATATGGTCTGCTGCAATACGTCCTTGCTTGTTGGCAGGTCCGGCAAGAGAAATTAAAGCATCTTGTCCGGTGACGAAATGTTTTATTTGTACGGCATCCCCTACAGCATAAATATCGGGTGCAGAAGTTTGCATATGCGCATTGACTAAAATGCTGTCTTTTATACCAAGTTCCAGACCGGCATCTTTAGCTAGTTTTGTGTCGGGAGTAACACCAATAGCTAATACTACCATGTCTGCACAAAGAGGTTCCGCTTCTTTTAAAAGAACACGGACACCATCTGTAGTTTCCTGAAATCCTTCTACCGTATGCCCAAGAGCCAGTTTTACTCCATGTTTCCGCATTTCATTATGGAGAAAGGCAGCCATATCTGAATCAAACGGATTCATCAGCTGCTTTGGTCGCTGCACAATGGTGACCTCCATGCCAAGCTCACGGAGATTTTCGGCTAATTCTAATCCGATGAAGCCTCCTCCTGCCAAAACAGCAGACTTTGGTTGGGTTTTCTCGATATAGGTTTTGATCCGCAGGGTGTCTTCTACGGTTCGCAGTGTAAAGAGTTTGTCGATATCTGTACCAGGAAGTTTGGGCTGGGTTGGCTTGGCACCAGGAGAAAGGATGAGCTTGTCATAGGTTTCCTCAAATTCTTCTCCTGTTTCCAGATTCTTTACAGATACTGCATGACGTTCCGGATGCAGGGAGGTAACTTCGTGATGTACCTTCATGGATACGCGGAAACGAGAAAGGAAGCTTTCTGGTGTCTGTAAAGTAAGAAGGTCTGAATCTGTAATTACATCTCCAATGTAATAAGGAAGTCCACAGTTTGCGTAGGAAATAAATCCAGAGCGCTCAAAGACAATGATTTCTGCATGTTCGTCCAATCTGCGGAGTCTTGCGGCAGCAGTTGCACCGCCAGCTACACCGCCTACAATTACAATTTTCATTTTATTTTTCCACCTTTCCTGTATAGGAAGCGATGCCTCCTATATTTTTTACATTCGTATACCCCATTTTTTGGAGTAAGATAACTGCGCATCTGTTTCTTTTTCATAATAAAACCTTTAAAAGTTGATAAAAATACTATAATACAGAAAAAAGAAATATTCTGTGATGAGATTACAAAAAAATATTAAAAATGTTAGCACTCGTCTATTGACATGGCTAACAACATATGTTATATCTATTATAGAACAAAAAGAAAGAGAGGTAACAAGATGAACATTAATAAATTTACCCAGAATTCATTGCAGGCGGTACAAGGATGTGAAAAAGTTGCCTATGAATATGGCAATCAGGAGGTAGAGCAGGAACATCTGCTGTATGCTCTTATCATACAAAATGACAGTTTAATCGCAAATCTAATCGAGAAAATGGGGATTCAGAAACAGTTGTTCAGTAATCGCGTGGAAGAAGGATTAAGAAAACGCACAAAGGTACAGGGTGGACAGCTCTACATTGGCCAGGATTTGAACAAAGCTTTGATCCATGCAGAAGATGAGGCAAAACAGATGGGAGATGAGTATGTTTCGGTAGAGCATATTTTCTTATCTCTGTTGAAGTATCCAAACAAGGAATTAAAGACCATTTTCAGAGAATTTGGAATTACGAGAGAAGGATTTCTTCAGGCACTTTCTACTGTCCGAGGAAATCAGAGGGTGACAAGCGACAATCCGGAGGCTACGTATGATACTTTGAATAAATATGGAAGCGATCTTGTAGAACGAGCCAGAGAACAGAAGCTAGATCCGGTGATCGGGCGTGACGCAGAGATCCGGAATGTGATCCGGATCCTTTCAAGAAAGACAAAGAATAATCCAGTATTGATCGGAGAACCTGGTGTCGGTAAGACTGCAGCGGTAGAAGGCCTTGCACAGAGAATCGTCAGAGGAGATGTGCCGGAAGGTCTGAAAAATAAAAAGATTTTTGCGCTGGATATGGGGGCACTTGTAGCTGGAGCCAAATATCGCGGGGAGTTTGAGGAACGTCTGAAAGCGGTACTGGAAGAAGTGAAGAACAGTGATGGGAATATTATTCTTTTCATTGATGAACTTCATACAATTGTCGGTGCAGGAAAGACAGATGGTGCGATGGATGCCGGCAATATGTTAAAACCGATGCTGGCGAGAGGTGAATTACACTGTATTGGTGCGACAACGTTGGATGAATACAGGCAGTATATCGAGAAAGACGCGGCTTTAGAGAGAAGATTTCAGCCGGTTATGGTAGATGAACCGACGGTGGAAGATGCCATTTCTATTCTTCGTGGATTGAAAGAACGCTATGAAGTATTTCATGGTGTGAAGATCACAGATAGCGCACTTGTGGCAGCTGCAACACTCTCCAACAGATATATTACAGACCGTTTTCTGCCAGATAAGGCTATCGACCTTGTAGATGAGGCATGCGCTTTAATTAAGACGGAGTTAGATTCTATGCCGACGGAGATGGATGAACTGCGAAGAAGGATCATGCAGTTAGAGATTGAGGAGGCTGCATTGAAGAAGGAAAATGACAGACTCAGTCAAGAGCGTCTTGTTCATTTGCAGCAGGAACTGGCAGAGATGCGGGATGAATTTGCCGGAAAGAAAGCGCAGTGGGACAATGAGAAAACATCTGTGGAACGTTTGCAGAAGATCCGTGAGGAGATAGAGCAAGTCAATCAGGAGATACAGAAAGCACAGCGTTCTTACGATTTGGAAAAGGCGGCAGAACTTCAGTACGGAAGATTACCGCAGCTGACAAAGCAGCTTCAGGAGGAAGAAGAACGTGTCAAAGGAAAATCGATGACACTTGTGCATGAAAGTGTCACCGAGGATGAGATCGCAAGAATCATCTCACGCTGGACGGGCATCCCGGTGGCGAAGTTAAATGAAAGTGAGAGAAGTAAGACCCTTCATCTGGACGAAGAACTTCATAAAAGAGTGATCGGACAGGACGAAGGTGTGACGAAAGTGACGGAGGCAATTATCCGTTCAAAAGCAGGCATCAAAGATCCTACAAAGCCGATCGGTTCTTTCTTATTCCTTGGACCGACCGGTGTTGGTAAGACAGAACTTGCAAAGGCACTTGCGCAAAGTCTGTTTGACGATGAGAGCAATATGGTTCGGATCGATATGAGTGAATATATGGAAAAATATTCCGTGTCACGTCTGATCGGAGCACCTCCGGGATATGTCGGATATGATGAAGGAGGACAGTTGACAGAGGCGGTGAGAAGAAAACCATATTCTGTTGTACTGTTCGATGAGATTGAGAAAGCACATCCAGATGTATTCAATGTGTTGCTTCAAGTATTGGATGATGGTCGGATTACAGACTCACAGGGACGTACCGTTGATTTCAAAAATACGATTTTGATCATGACATCGAATATCGGTTCTACGTATTTGTTAGATGGAATTGATGAGAATGGGGAAATCAAAGAAGAGAGTGAGACTCTCGTTATGAATGATCTGCGGGCACACTTCCGGCCGGAGTTTTTAAATCGTCTGGATGAAATTATTATGTTTAAGCCACTGACGAAGAAAGATATTTACGAGATTGTTGAGTTGCTGATTCAGGATTTAAATAAAAGATTGCAGGATTCTCAAGTGAAGATAGAACTGACAGAAGCTGCAAAGCAGTTTGTTGTGGATGGCGGATATGAGCCAATGTACGGTGCAAGACCACTTAAGAGGTTTTTACAGAAAAATGTAGAGACACTGGCAGCGAAGTTGATTCTTTCCGGAGAAATCGGAGCGGAGGATACAATCTTGATCGATGTAGAAGATGGAGCGCTCAAGGCGAGAGTCAAGGCGTGGGTAAGATCCTAACAAAGTGAATTCAATCAGCGGAAGCGATTTGTGGAAGCAGTCTGCATGTGAAGCCGTTTTTCGTTGACGAAAGAGGACATTTGTGCAATGATAGAAACAGTACAGATGTTCTCTTTTTGTTGCGCGGAATATTTTTTTGAAATCCCAGATGATAAAGAGATCAGAGATGGAAAAAGTGTACTTTTAATAGGCTAGGGAAAGGAGCAGACATGTCATCCATTATTTTTCATATTGATGTAAATTCCGCTTACTTAAGCTGGACTGCGGTGGAAAAATTGAAAAACGGGTCAGAGATTGATCTGCGAAAGATTCCTTCTATTATAGGAGGAAATCAAGCATCCAGACATGGGGTTGTTCTGGCAAAATCAATCCCTGCAAAAAAGTATGGAGTGAGAACCGGGGAACCAGTAGCAAACGCGCTCAGAAAGTGTGCGACACTGGTGATTGAACCGCCGGATCATAAGATGTACAGACAGTATAGTCAGAGACTGATGGAATTCTTGAAGGGCTATACACCAGAGATTGAGCAGGTCAGTGTTGATGAATGCTATATGGATTTTACAGGGATTGCTTATCGATTTTCCGGTCCGGTTGCGGCGGCAGAGGAAATCAAAGAGCGGGTACGAGAGACCTTTGGATTTACAGTGAATATTGGAATCTCCTCGAATAAACTTCTTGCGAAGATGGCATCGGATTTCGAGAAGCCTGATAAGGTGCATACGTTGTTTCCAGATGAGGTGAAAGAAAAAATGTGGCCACTTCCGGTTTCAGAACTTTATATGGCGGGAAGAGCAAGCGTTGAGGTGTTGGAAAAGCTTGAGATCCGCACGATTGGGGATCTTGCCAGAATGAATCCACAGCTTTTGGAGCTGCACATGAAAAGTCATGGGAGGATGCTGTGGGAATTTGCAAATGGGATTACGCATTCCAAGGTGGAAAAGGAGCAGACACAGGCAAAAGGAATCGGCAATTCAACGACATTGTCCCAGGATGTGGTAAGTGAGGAAGAGGCTCAGAAAGTACTTCTGATGTTGGCGGAAAGTGTCGGCGCAAGACTCAGAAAAACAAAGCAGCAGGCGGGGATGGTCAATGTGGAAATCAAATATGCTACATTTCAAAGTGTTTCTCATCAGAAGCAGCTTAGGATGCCGACCAGTTCAGATAGTATTCTGTATGAGAATGCCTGTAGTCTTTTCCGAGAATTGTGGGATGGAAGACCGATTCGGCTGTTAGGAGTCCGTACATCAAAGCTGGTAGATGAGAGTGCGCCGCGGCAGATGAATCTGTTTGATTATCAGATGGAGCAGGAGATTCAGAGAAAAAAGAAGGATGCCCGCAATACAAAATATGAAAAGCTTGAAAAGGCGGTAGATGAGATTCGGAAAAAATATGGGGAGCATGCAGTGATGAGAGGAGTGCTGCTCCCGCCAGAAAAAGAATAGTAGAAAAAGGAAAACAAAAGATCAATGCTTTTCCGTAAATTTTTTTACTTCATTGCCAAGCTGCTCTTCAAAATGGTCTCCAAACCATTCGTTTTCCAGAGAGATGTTTCTTGAGGAAGAAGAGTTTGTTCTTCGTTGCCTGGCGGAGCGCATGGCTTCTCGGTAATCTTCCTCTTCGTAATCTTCCTCATAATAATCATTGTCATCGAACGTATCATCGTATTCATCATCGAGCACATCATAGTGACGGCGCTTTCTGGAAGAGGAATATTCCCGAGGTTGTGGGGAATTGTATCGGTAATGATTTGCCGGAGCGGAACGGCATTCGTAGGAGCCGTAAGATCTGCGGGGAGTGCGGCTGCGTCTGGCATTTTTTCGTTCCAGGCGGCGCCGTCTCCGTTCCAACATGCGTGCAGGTGCAAGAAAGATAAAGCAGACGATCCGCACAGTTAAAATTCCGAAGAATACACCGATACTGTCGATGCCTACATCAATCACAGAAGGTCCTCGCCCATCTACGAAGGATTGATGATATTCATCCCCTGCGGCAAATCCGACACAGATCAGTCCGGCGACGACCATAAGCGGAAAACCGCGCAAACCGTAGACGTAAAACGGGAAGGACACTGCGACAGCGAGGATGAAATATTCGCTCATATGTGCAAGTTTGCGGACCGGATATTCAATGCTGGCAGCAACTTCGGAAATTTCCCAGTCCTGAAGTCCTTTATCCAGAACCTGATTTCCGATTTCTACAATTTTTACACTTACTTCATAACTTAAATTTCCCGATTCCTCCCCGGTCTGACCGGAAAAAGAATAGATCATATACATAATTGCCAGTGCTGGCAGAAAAGACAGTGGTTTTAATACAAAGGTGATCAGTTCTTTCATAATGCTTATCCCTCCTTTTTATTATTACGCAACTATATCATTTTTTCAGATATTTGTAAAGGAGGACAAAATTCCCCATTGGGAATCTTCTTAAAATAAAGGAAATAGAGGAAGACTGTTTTACAACTATATCCGAGTGTGTTATTCTATAACTGTTATCCATATCGCAAAGCGGTATGTAGAAAGTCAGGAGGGAAACCGCATGAAATTAACAGCATTGTTAGAACGTTTACAATATGAAGTTGTGCAGGGAACAAAAGAGATAGAAATTACGGAATTGACAAATGATTCCAGAAAAGTAACAGAAGGCAGTGTCTTTGTCTGCATCAGCGGAGCTGTATCAGACGGACATCAGTATATTGAAGAAGTAGGAAAGAAAGGTGCGGCAGCAGTCATTGTGGAGAAGGATGTGGAGGCACCAAAGCATATGACCGTCATCCGTGTGGAAGATACGAGATATGCACTGGCACTTGCATCGGCTGCATATTTCGGATATCCGGCAGAACAGTTGAAAGTAATCGGAATTACAGGAACAAAGGGGAAGACAACAACAACTTATATGGTCAAATCCATTCTGGAGGGGGTCGGACATAAAGTAGGTCTGATCGGAACGATTGAGGCGATCATTGGAGATGAGGTGATCCCGGCGGTCAATACGACTCCGGAGTCTTTTACAATTCACCAATATTTTCGGAAGATGGTGGATGCAGGGTGTGATGCAGTTGTGATGGAAGTGTCCTCACAAGGGCTGATGCTGCATCGGACGGCAGGAATTCCGTTTGAAATCGGAATTTTTACAAACCTGGGGGAAGATCATATTGGACCGAATGAACATAAGGATTTTGAAGACTATAAGAGATGTAAGGGATTGCTTTTCAGACAGTGTAAGATCGGGATTGCAAACGTAGATGATCCCTATTTTAAAGATGTATTCCGAGAGGCTACCTGTGAGATAGAAACATTTGGATTTTCCGAGAACGCAGATCTTCGCGCCGAACATGCAGAACTTGTGACAAGACCGGGGTACCTCGGGGTAGCCTATCACGTAGCAGGTCTGATGGATTTTGATGTGGAGATTGATATTCCAGGGACATTCAGCGTGTATAATTCGCTGACAGCCATTGCAGTGTGCAGACACTTTAATGTCCCGTCAGAGAAGATTCAAAAAGCGCTGAAAGTAGCGAAAGTGAAAGGGCGCATTGAGATGGTCAAAGTTTCAGATGAATTTACGCTGATGATCGACTATGCGCACAATGCGATGAGTCTTGAGAGCCTTCTGACCACCTTGAAGGACTATCATCCAAAGCGTCTGGTATGTCTGTTTGGATGTGGAGGAAACCGCTCCAAGACGCGCCGCTATGAGATGGGAGAAGTGTCTGGTCGTCTGGCAGATCTGACGATCATTACATCAGATAATCCAAGGTTTGAGGAGCCGCAGGAAATTATTGATGATATTAAGATTGGAATGAAGAAGACAGATGGAGCATATGTGGAGATCTGTGACCGGAAGGAGGCAATCCGCTATGCGATCGTCAACGGACAACCGGGAGATGTGATCGTACTGGCAGGAAAGGGACATGAAGATTACCAGGAGATCAAAGGAGTCAAGTATGCGATGGATGAGCGGGACTTGATTGCGGATATTCTGGCAGAAGAAAGAGAACGGGAGCAGTAAATGTACGCAGATATCATTGTAGATATTACCCATGAAAAATTAGATAAGATCTTTCAATACCGGATTCCAAAAGAGATGGAAGGACGGCTGCAGACTGGGATGGAAGTTTTGATCCCGTTCGGCAGAGCAAATCGTGAGACAAAGGGATATGTGATTGGATTCTCTGAAAAATGTAATTACGATCCAGAGAAGATTAAAGAGATCACACAGATCAGCCAGAATCATATTGCGATTGAGGCAAAGCTAGTGGCGCTTGCGGCATGGATGAAGGAACATTATGGTGGAACAATGATACAGGCGTTAAAGACGGTTCTTCCGATCAAGCAGCAGGAGAAACAAAAAGAGCAGAGAAGCATTCGATTGCTCCTTGACAGAAGGGAAGCAAAAGAAAGGCTTTCGTATTTTCTCTCAAAAAATCAAACTGCCAGAGCAAGGGTTGTTGCAGCGCTGTTAGATCGTCCTATTCTTCCGTATGAGTATGTCACAAGACAGCTGAAAGTGACAGCGGCGGTGCTGCGGGCGATGGAAGAGCAGAGAATTCTTCAGATAGAAGCCGAGGTTGTGTACCGCAATCCGGTGACTGCGAAGCGAACAAAGCAACAGTCGTTTTGCTATACCGAGGCACAGCAGGCGGCAATCCATACATTTTGTGAAGAGTATCGTCGGGGAAAACGGGGAACTTATCTCGTGTATGGTGTGACTGGGAGTGGAAAGACAGAAGTCTACATGGAAATGATCGAGCATGTGATCGCGGAAGGAAAGCAGGCGATCGTTTTAATCCCGGAGATTGCCTTGACCTATCAGACGGTCATGCGGTTTTACCAGAGATTTGGCGACCGGGTGTCAATCATCAATTCCAGGCTGTCAAAAGGGGAGCGGTATGATCAGATGCTCCGGGCGAAGAGGGGAGAGATCAATGTGATGATCGGTCCCCGCTCGGCGCTGTTTACTCCATTTGAGAGACTGGGACTGATCATCATCGATGAGGAACATGAAGGAACGTATAAGAGTGAACAGACACCACGTTATCATGCGAGAGAGACTGCGATCGCGCGTGCCGCGATGGAGGGGGCAAGTGTTGTGCTTGGCTCTGCAACGCCGTCGATGGAGGCATTTTATAAAGCGGTGACTGGAGAATTCCGTTTGCTCAGACTTCCGGAACGGGCAAAGCAAAGAGCGATGGCGCATGTGACAGTGGCAGATATGCGAAAAGAGCTGGAAAAGGGGAATCGGTCTATTTTCAGTGATGCACTTCGCAGTCTGATGGAAGACCGGTTAAAGAAAAAGGAACAGATTATGCTGTTTTTGAATCGTCGTGGGTACGCGGGATTTATCTCTTGCCGTTCCTGCGGTCATGTCGTGAAATGTCCGCACTGTGATGTGTCGCTTTCTTCTCACAGGAATGGGAAACTTGTATGTCATTACTGTGGGTATGAACAGCCGATGGTGACATCCTGCCCGGAATGTGGATCCAGCCATGTCGGAGGATTCCGCGCGGGAACCCAGCAGATCGAAGAACTGCTTCTGCGGGAGTTTCCGCAGGCGAAAGTCCTTCGAATGGATATGGATACGACGAAACAGAAAGACGGACATGAGAAGATCCTTGCTGCATTTTCAAGCGGGGAGGCAGATATTCTTGTGGGAACACAGATGATCGTAAAAGGACATGACTTTGGAAATGTGACACTGGTCGGAGTTCTTGCGGCGGACTTGTCGCTCTATGCGGACGATTACCGGGCCGGCGAGAGAACCTTTCAGCTTCTGACGCAGGCGGCAGGCCGAGCGGGGAGAGGAGAGAAGGCCGGAGAAGTTGTGATCCAGACATACAGTCCGGAACACTATAGTATTGTAGCAGCGGCAAAGCAGGATTATGAACAGTTTTTTCAGGAAGAAATGACTTATCGCGCATTGATGGGATACCCTCCGGCAAGTCAGCTTATGGCAGTTCTCGTTTCCTGTAAGGAGGAAGAACTTCTTGAGACAGCATGTCACTATCTGAAGACTTATGCGGAAACATGCTGCAAAAAGTGTGAGCGGGCAGGGACCTCTGTGCAGCTGATCGGACCGGCAAGTCCTTATGTCGGGAAGGTCAGGGATACTTATCGCAGAGTGATTTATCTGAAATCGGAGCAGGAAGCAGTACTTGTGTTCCTGAAGGATCAGCTGGAACAATATATAGAGATCAACAGTGGATTTCAAAATCTTTGGATACAGTTTGATCTGAATCCGATGAGTGTGTTTTAGTGAGCTCAATTACAGCATGATAAAATATATAAGAATAAAAATGGAAAGAAAGGAGAGTATGGCGTAGTTTTATAGGAAATACACCATACGAGAAAGAAAATGGCAATTAGAAAGATTCGTGAAATGGGAGATGACGTGCTGACAAAAGTCTGCAAGGAAGTAGAAAAGGTAACCCCTCGTACAAAAGTGCTGATCGATGATATGTTTGATACAATGTATGATGCGATGGGAGTTGGACTTGCCGCACCACAGGTTGGAGTGTTAAAGAGAATCGTTACGATCGATGTGGGAGAAGGACCGATTCTCCTGATCAATCCGGAGATCATTGAGACTTCCGGAGAGCAGACCGGGGAAGAAGGATGCTTAAGTGTGCCGGGAAAATCCGGTGTGGTGACAAGGCCAAATTATGTCAAAGTGCGTGCATTTGACGGAGATATGAAAGAAATTGTACTTGAGGGAGAAGGACTTCTTGCCCGTGCATTTTGCCATGAGATCGATCATCTGGATGGGCATTTGTATGTAGAAAAAGTAGAAGGCGAACTGGAAGATATGTATTACGAAGAAGACTAGGAGGAAATGTGATGAGAGTCATTTTTATGGGAACACCGGAATTCTCGGTGGGGACATTGGAGGCACTTGTAGAGGCAGGTCATGAAGTCGTGCTTGCGGTCACGCAGCCAGATAAGCCAAAAGGACGAGGAAAAGAGATGCAGTTTACTCCGGTAAAAGAGGCGGCTATCCGCCATCAGATTCCAGTGTATCAGCCGGTGAAAGTCCGTGAGAAAGCGTGTGTGGAAGTGTTGAAATCGTATGAGGCAGATGTCATTGTTGTCATTGCATTCGGACAGATCCTTCCAAAGAGCATCCTGGAGTTGACATCTTATGGGTGTATTAACGTACATGCATCACTGCTTCCAAAATACCGTGGGGCAGCGCCGATCCAGTGGGCAGTCATTGACGGAGAGAAGGTGTCAGGTGTGACAACGATGCAGATGGATGAGGGACTTGATACTGGTGATATGATCTTGAAAAAAGAAGTCATTTTGGATGAAAAAGAGACAGGTGGAAGCTTGCATGACAAGCTTGCAGAAGCGGGTGCGGCGCTGTGCGTAGAAACACTGAAAAGACTGGAAGAAGGAACAGCTCCGGCTGAAAAGCAAGGGGAAACGACGACAGATTACGCAAAGATGCTGACAAAACAGATGGGAGAGATTGACTGGAAGCAGCCGGCAGAGAAGATTGAGCGTCTGATTCGAGGGTTGAATCCGTGGCCAAGCGCCTATACATACTGGAACCAGAAAGTTATGAAAATCTGGCTTGCAGATACTGAGGCGGATGAAAGCGGCGAAAAAGAGAAAATGGCGTCAGAGGAAGCAAAACATCCAGAACCTGGTACCATCACAGCAGTCGCAAAAGACAGGTTTTCCGTGCAGACAGGAGAAGGACTTCTGACTGTTTTGGAATTACAGATTCCGGGGAAAAAGAGAATGGATGCAGGAGCGTTTTTAAGAGGATATCAGATCAAAACGGGAGAAATCTTAGGATAGGAAGATCTTGGAAAGAGGAACTTAAGAAATCGATAAAGATTCTCTTAAAAAACTATAAAATAAAGTATTTCTAAGGGAAATTCGTATATAATGATTCTGACAGCTGTAAAAAGCAGCAGTTTACACGAAGAAGTCTTTATCAGATAGGAGCGAGAAAATGTATAGAGCATATTATCCAATGTATTTTGATCCAACATACCTGCTTGTGATTGTAGGAGTATTGCTCTGCATGCTTGCATCTGCAAGGGTGCGGACAACTTACGCCAAATATGAGCGGATGAGAAATCATTCCGGGATGACCGGGAGAGATGCGGCAGAAAGGATTTTAAGGGGAGCAGGAATTTTTGATGTACGAATTGAGCGGGTAAGCGGGCATCTGACGGATCACTATGATCCGAGGAATAAAGTGTTACGGCTGTCGGACAGTACGTATAGTTCAGCATCGGTTGCTGCAGTTGGTGTGGCAGCGCACGAGTGCGGACATGCCATCCAGCATGCGGTCGGATATGCACCTCTTAACATCCGAAGTGCACTTGTTCCAGTGGCAAACTTTGGATCGACTATCGCATGGCCGTTGATCGTTCTTGGACTTTTTATTTCCGGAAATTCTTCTAGTCTTCTGATCCAGATCGGAATTTTGGCATTTTCATTATCCGTATTGTTTCAGATTGTTACACTGCCGGTGGAGTTTAATGCATCTGGCAGGGCAATTCGGATTTTAGGAGAGAGCGGAATGCTCTATCCGGATGAGATCAGCGGTACAAAGAGAGTACTTGGTGCAGCAGCTTTGACGTATGTCGCGAGTGCTGCGTCAGCAATCTTACAGCTGATCCGTATCATATTGATCACAGGAGGAAGAGGAAATGGCGAAAATGACAGATGATAGGGAATTGATACTCGGTGTTCTTCTTGAAATTACAAGGGATGGAGTGTACAGCCATATCGCCATTCGAAATGTGCTGGAGAAATACCAGTATTTAGATAAAAAAGAGCGTGCCTTTATCACGAGAGTTGTGGAAGGAACGCTGGAGAGAATGATTGAGATCGATTATATTATCAATCAGTTCTCAAATGTGAAAGTAAATAAAATGAAGCCGGTCATCCGGACGATTCTTAGGAGCGCAGTCTATCAATTAAAATATATGGACGGCGTTCCTGATTCTGCTGTCTGCAATGAGGCAGTCAAGCTGGCGGAGAAAAAAGGGTTTCGTAGCCTAAAGGGATTTGTCAATGGGGTGTTGCGCACAATTGCAAGAAATATGGATCAGATCCGTTATCCGGAGAAAGAAAAAAATCCTGTATCATGGCTTTCCATTCATTATTCTATACCGGAATGGATGGTAAAACTGTGGCTTTCCGAGTATGGTGCGGAGACTGTTGAGAAGATGCTGAAAGGATTTCTGGAGGAACATCCGACAGTGATCCGCTGCAATCTTCGGAAACAGTCCGAAAAGGAGCTGACAGAGAGACTCCGGAAAGAAGGTGTGAAGGTGGAAGCACATCCATATCTTTCCTATGCAAAGAAAATTAGCGGATATGATCATCTTGGCGGGCTGGAGAGTTTCCGGGACGGAGCATTTCAGGTGCAGGATATCAGTTCTATGCTTGTTGCAGAGATTGCAGCTCCACATAGAGGCGATCGGGTGATAGATGTCTGTGCGGCTCCGGGAGGGAAGTCTATGCACATTGCAGACTTGCTTGATGGCAGTGGCATGGTAGCAGCGAGAGATCTTACAGAATATAAAGTAGGACTCATCGAGGAAAACATCTGCCGGACTGGATTCCAAAATATAAGGGCAGAGCAGAAGGACGCTACCGTTTTTGATAAAGATTCTGAGCGGATAGCGGATATTGTAATCGCAGATCTTCCGTGTTCTGGATTAGGGGTTCTGGCAAAAAAGACAGATCTGAAATATAAGATGACAAAGGAAGGGACAGAAAGTCTTGCAAAGCTCCAGAGGGAGATTCTTGAAGTAGTGAGAAATTATGTGAAGGAGGGCGGAGCGCTCGTATATAGTACATGTACGATCAATCCGGCAGAGAATCTGGAAAATGTGAGATGGTTTCTTGACAATAGTCCAGAATTTGAAGCAGAGGATATTACACCATTTCTCTGTGGAGAACTTCAAAAGGATGTCAAAGAAGGATGTCTTCAGCTTCTTCCAGGAGTCCATGACAGTGACGGATTTTTTATTGCAAAGTTCAGAAGGAAGAGAAAGTAAGAGGTAGTTATGAAACAGGAGAAAAAGGATATCGGATCTTTCCGGTTTGAAGAGTTGAAGGAAGAGATGACATCGATTGGAGAGAAAGCATTTCGCGCAAAACAGGTTTATGAATGGCTGCATGTAAAGCTTGTGCGGTCTTTCGATGAGATGACAAACCTATCCAAACCACTCAGAGAAAAGCTTGCACGCCAGTATGAGATCTGGGAGGTGGAGATGCTTGACAGACAGGTGTCTGCAATGGATGGGACAAATAAGTTTTTGTTCCGATTAAGTGATGGACATGTGGTAGAGAGCGTGCTCATGAAATATAAGCATGGCAATTCTGTTTGTATCTCCTCCCAGGTTGGCTGCAGGATGGGATGTCGGTTTTGTGCCTCGACGATCGGAGGACTTGAGCGAAATCTCACGCCGTCAGAAATGCTTGGACAGATCTATCAGATTCAGAGAATTTCCGGTGAGCGTGTTGCAAATGTTGTAGTGATGGGAACTGGGGAACCGTTGGATAATTATGAAAATTTATTAAAGTTTATTCAGATGCTGACTGATGAGCACGGACTTCATATCAGTCAGAGAAATGTGACGGTTTCTACTTGTGGAATTGTGCCAAAGATGCTGGAGCTGGCAGAAGAGCATTTGCAGATTACATTGGCATTATCCCTTCATGGATCCACACAGGAAAAAAGAAAGAAACTGATGCCTGTGGCGAATAAGTATGAACTTTCTGAAGTGCTGGAAGCGTGTGATATATATTTTGCGAAGACAGGAAGAAGAATGACTTTCGAGTATAGTCTTGTTCATGGAGTGAATGATACCGAGGAAGATGCAAAAGAATTAAGTGCACTTCTTTCTCATAAAAACTGCCATATCAATCTGATTCCGGTCAACCCGATCAAAGAACGTGATTTTGAGCGACCGACAAGGGAGGCGGCTGAGAAATTTAAAAATAAACTTGAAAAAAGCGGAATAAATGTTACTATAAGAAGAGAAATGGGTTCTGACATTGATGGAGCCTGTGGACAACTAAGAAAGCGTTATGTTGAAACAAATGGAAGTAAAGGAGAACATCATGAAAACATTTTCTAAGACAGACGTGGGGAGAAAAAGGGAGACGAACCAGGATTATGTCTATGCCAGAACGAAACCGGTAGGAAAACTTCCAAATTTATTTGCAGTGGCTGATGGTATGGGGGGACATAATGCCGGAGATCTTGCATCCAAGTGTACCGTTGAGATATTGGAACGTGAAATAGAGGAGAGCACGGAGACCAACATCAAGGACATTATCCGACAGGCAATATATAAAGCAAACGAGAAGATCATTGAGATGGCAGAAAGGGACAGCAAGTTAGAAGGAATGGGGACGACGCTTGTTGTTGCCACGATTGTACATAACATGATTTATTTCGCAAATGTGGGGGACAGTCGACTTTATCTGATCAATCATACGATCACACAGTTGACTAAAGATCACTCCCTTGTAGAAGAGATGGTGCGCCTTGGGGGAATCAAGCCGGAGGAGGCAAGGAATCATCCGGATAAGAATATTATTACGCGTGCTATCGGAGCAAAAGAGGGAGTGGAACCAGATTTTTTCGAACACAGTCTGAAAAAAGGGGACATCATTTTGATGTGCTCAGATGGACTCAGCAATATGATAGAAGATGAAGAAATATTCCAGATTGTAAAGAGTGGAAGGGATGTTGTGGAGATTACAGAGGATCTGATCGAAACAGCAAATGAAAATGGCGGAAAAGATAATATAGGGGTTGTTGTGATTGAGCCATTGGCAGATGAGGTGAGTATATGTTAAATGAAGGAACCATGTTAAATGGCAGGTATGAGATCCTCGGCAAGATCGGCGCCGGGGGAATGGCAGATGTTTATAAAGGAAAAGACCATAAATTGAATCGCTTTATTGCGATAAAAGTGTTAAAGAAAGAATTTCATGAGGATGATTCATTTATTCAGAAATTTACAAGTGAAGCGCAGGCGGCAGGCGGTCTTATGCATCCAAATGTAGTAAATGTGTACGATGTTGGGGAAGATCAAGGTGCCAATTATATGGTCATGGAACTTGTGGAAGGAATTACACTGAAACAGTACATCCAGAAAAAGGGACGACTTTCCGCAAAAGAGGCAATCAGCATTACAATTCAGATGGCAAATGGAATTCAGGCGGCGCATAATAAGAATATTATCCACAGAGATATTAAGCCGCAGAATGTGATCATTTCCAAAGAAGGCAAAGTGAAAGTGACTGACTTTGGTATTGCAAAAGCAGCGAACTCAAACACTATGAGTTCTACCGTACTTGGATCGGTGCACTATACATCGCCGGAACAGGCAAGAGGAGCTGCAAGCGATGCAAGAAGTGACATTTATTCACTTGGTATTACAATGTATGAGATGGTGACGGGTCGACTTCCATTTGACGGGGATACTGCAGTTGCAGTTGCGGTAAAGCATCTTCAGGAAGAGATCGTATCTCCGGCGGAGTATGTGCCAGAGCTGCCGTATAGTTTGGAGCAGATTATCTTGAAATGTACACAGAAACGGCCCGAATTCCGTTATCCAGATGTGGCATCACTGGTACTTGATTTAAAACGTTCGCTCGTGGATCCGGAAGGAGACTTTGTGCGGATCAGAAGAGTACCGGGTTCCGATACGGTCATGTTATCAGAAGGAGAACTTCAGCAACTTCAGATGAATAATATATCTGCAAGACGATATGACGATTATGACGATGATGATTATGATGAAGAGCAGTATGATGATTATGACAATGACTATGATGATGACTATGACGATGACTACGATGATGAGTATGATCAGGACGATGATTATGACGAGGATGACTATGGAAGAGGAACATCTCGGAAAAGAAATGGAGATGTCAATCCGCGGATGAACAAGCTGATCAAGATTCTGATGATTGTCGTTGCAGTTCTGATTGCATTTTTCGTGATCATGATGGCAGGAAAGGCGGCAGGAATCTTTGGATCCGGTCTGGGATTTGTCACAGAAGATTCAAAAGATAAAGTAAAAGTGCCAAATGTTGTCGGTAAGACACAGGCAGATGCGATTAAGGCTCTGAACAAAGTAAATCTTGGATATGAACTTGTGGATGGCGGAGAGTCTGATAAATATGAAAAAGGCTATGTCATGGAACAGGGAACAAAAGCAGGTACAAAAATAGCGAAAAATACAAGAGTCAAGATTGTTGTAAGCAGTGGGAAGAAAAAAGAAGAAGTGACCATGCCGGATGTGAAGGGACTGAACCAGGATAAAGCACAGAAAGAACTGGAAAAGCTGGGACTGAAAGTTTCTGTCACCTATGAGTATAGTTCGATGTATACCGAGGGAGAGGTTATTTCCACAACTTACGAGCCGGGAACCAAGGTGGCAAAAGGTACAGAAGTAGGCATGCAGGTAAGTAAAGGCGAAGAGCCAATTGAGAAAGTGGCCGTACCGGAAATTACAGGAAAGACAGAAGTTGATGCGATTGCAGCTTTAGAAGCAGTTGGATTATATGCCGGGGACAGGAAGGAAGAGTACAGCGATGAACCGGCAGGGACTGTGATCTCCCAGGATATTGCAGGTGGAAATAAGATTGAAGTCGGAGGAAGTGTCGGTTATACAGTCAGCAAAGGAAAAGAAAAAGCAAAAATGCCGGCAGTGATCGGTCTTTCAGAGGCGGATGCAAAGGCACAACTTCAGGCAGCCGGATTGACACCGGTCATCTATCATGAGGCAAATGAAAATCAAAAAGGATCTGTATTTTATGCCAGTGCGAATACCGGGGATGAACTGGAAAAAGGAGCAACGGTTGAAATCTGGATCAGTGACGGTCCGGCAGAACAGCCGCCTACCGATGGAAATAACAATGGAAACACAGATCATAATGGCAGCGGAGATAACAATAGCGGCAGCACGGATGGAAATACCACTGGTCAGGAAGGAAATTCCGGGCATTAGTTTGAAGGAACAAAAGCGGTACAGTACTGTGTATTTGTGCCCGGAAGCCAGATAAATAAATGGATAAGGGAAAATTCATGCAGGGAAAGATTGTAAAAGGAATTGCCGGATTCTACTACGTTCATGTAGTAGGATTCGGTATTTATGAATGTAAGGCAAAAGGAAGTTTCAGAAAAGAGAAGAGAAAACCACTCGTCGGAGATAATGTAGAGATCGACTGCCTGAGTGAGGAAGAGAAGACGGGAAATATTATTCAGATTTTTCCAAGGAAAAACGAATTGATCCGTCCGGCAGTAGCAAATATCGATCAAGCACTTGTTGTCTTTGCAGTGACGGATCCAAAGCCACACTTCAATCTGTTAGACAGATTTTTGATCATGATGGAGACAAAAGGGATTCCGGCGGTGTTATGTTTCAATAAGCAGGATATTGCAACAGAAAAAGAGATTCAGGAATTGCAGGAAATTTACAGAAGGTGTGGCTATCAGATCCTTTTTACGAGTGCAAAAAAAGAGGAAAATATTGCGCTTGTAAAAGAGGTTTTAAAAGGAAAGACAACAACGGTAGCAGGACCTTCCGGAGTGGGCAAGTCTTCCTTGATCAATATTCTTCAGCCGGAGGCGAAGATGGAGACAGGGGAAATCAGCAAGAAGATTGCCCGCGGAAAGCATACGACAAGACATTCGGAACTGATTCCGATTGATGAGGATTCCTATATTATGGATACTCCGGGATTTAGTTCGCTGTATGTGAATGAATTTGAAAAAGAAGAATTGAAATATTATTTTCCGGAATTTACATATTATGAAGGAATGTGCAAATTCCAGGGATGTGACCATATTCATGAGCCGAAGTGTGCGGTCAAGGAAGCTGTGGAAGCTGGAGAGATCCACAAAGTGCGGTATCAGAATTATTTAGAGATGTATAAGGAATTACAGGAGAAGAGGAGATACTAACATGGAAATGATTTTGGCTCCGTCTATATTGGCGGCAGATTTTACAAAATTAGGGGAACAGATGAAAGAGACAGAGCGGGAAGGAGCACAGTACATTCATTTTGATGTGATGGACGGAAAGTTTGTGCCAAGTATTTCTTTTGGAATGCCGGTACTGGCATCCATCAGAAACGCAGTGGATCAGATTTTTGATGTGCATTTGATGATTGAAGAGCCAATTCGCTATGTAGAAGAATTTCAGAAAGCAGGGGCAGATATTATCACCGTTCACCTGGAGGCGTGCAGTGATGTGAAAGCGACACTGGAGAAAATCAAAGCATGTGGGGCGAAAGCGGCAATCTCAATCTGCCCGGACACACCGGTGGCAGAACTGGAGCCATATGTGGAATTGGTAGATATGGTATTGATCATGAGTGTACATCCTGGATTTGGAGGTCAGTCTTTCATCCCATCTTCTCTGGAGAAAATTCGAGAGACGAGAGCACTGCTTGATCGTGTCAACTCAACCGCAGATATTGAAGTGGATGGTGGAATCTATACAACGAATGTAAGAGAAGTGCTGGAAGCAGGGGCAAATGTGATTGTGGCAGGTTCTGCTATTTTCCGTGGAGATGCTGCAGAAAATACAAAAAATATGATGGAGATCTTAAGAGGTTATGAATAGACAACATGTTGTGATCATCAGCGGCGGCACAGTGGAAGAAAATCTTGCACTGGACATTTTAAAAAAACAATCGTCTGCATTTCTGATCGCGGTTGACCGGGGACTGGAATTTTTTTATAAGCACAAAATCAAGCCGGATTATATTGTAGGAGATTTTGACAGTATTGCACCTGAGATTATCGTCTGGTACAAGGAGTGGACAGAGATTCCTATCCGGGAGTTTAATCCGGTCAAGGATGCGTCAGATACAGAGATTGCCGTGCGATATGCAGTGGAGAGTGGATACGGAAATATCACGATTCTCGGAGGAACCGGAACGAGGCTGGATCATGTGATGGCGAACATTCAGGTTCTTTCAATTCCTGCACGGTCAGGAATTCCGGCAGAGATCATTGACGGACACAATCGGATCCGGGTCGTGGAACGAGAAGTACGGTTGAAAAAATCAGAGACCTATGGGGAATATTTCTCTTTATTTCCACTCGGAGGAGAAGTCCGACATCTCTATATTCGTGGAGCAAAATACCCATTGACAGATCACACTCTTGTTCCTTACGACAGCCTTTGTGTGAGTAATCAGATTGACGGGGAGGAAGCGGTCATTGCTTTTGGTGAAGGGATGGTCATTTTAATGGAAACAAGAGAAGAAATGTATCAATAAGTGAAAAAAGTAAAAAGTCACAAAAAGAAGAAAAAAAGAAAAAGGAACGCAGGGTGTCTATTGGCAAACCTGCACAGATATGATAGACTAAGATGTAAGAATGCATGTTCACAGAACTGCATCTGACAGCAGAAAAGAGATGCAACTCTGTGAAAGAAAATAGAGAAAGGCAGAAATCTTTATCAGACGAAGATTTCTGAATAGGGAAGGACAGAAATGAAATTAGGTATCGTTGGATTGCCGAACGTAGGGAAAAGTACATTATTTAACTCATTGACAAAGGCAGGGGCAGAGTCAGCAAACTACCCATTCTGCACGATCGATCCGAATGTCGGCGTTGTTGCAGTGCCGGATGAGCGTCTGGAAGTGCTTGGGGAGATGTACCATACAAAGAAGATTGTTCCGGCAACGATTGAATTTGTAGACATTGCAGGTTTGGTGAAGGGAGCTTCCAAAGGAGAAGGTCTTGGAAATCAGTTTCTTGCAAATATCCGTGAGGTAGATGCAATCGTTCATGTTGTGAGATGTTTTGAAGACGAGAATATTGTACATGTAGATGGAAGTATTGCTCCGCTTCGAGATATTGAGACGATCAATCTAGAGTTGATTTTCTCAGATATTGAGATTTTAGAGAGACGTATCGCAAAGACGACAAAAGTTGCGAGAAATGACAAGTCAGCGGCAAAAGAACTTGTATTGTTAGAGCGGCTGAAAGGATATCTCGAAGAAGGAAATATGGCACGCAGCTTTACGACTGAAGATGAGGAAGAGCAGGAATGGCTGGAAAGTTATAATCTGTTGACTTATAAACCAGTAATTTTTGCGGCAAATGTGACAGAAGATGATCTTGCAAATGACGGTGCAGACAATTCCGGTGTGGCAGAGGTCAGAGCATATGCAGAGAAAGAACACTGTGAAGTGTTTGTTGTATGTGCACAGATCGAGCAGGAAATCGCAGAGTTAGATGACGATGAGAAGAAAATGTTTTTAGAAGATCTTGGACTGAGCGAATCAGGTTTGGAAAAACTAATTCGTGCAAGCTATAGCCTCCTTGGACTTTTAAGTTACCTAACAGCTGGAGAACAGGAAGTCAAAGCATGGACGATCACAAAAGGAACCAAAGCTCCACAAGCAGCAGGAAAGATTCATTCAGATTTTGAACGTGGATTCATCCGTGCGGAGATCGTAAGCTATGATGATCTGATGGCATGTGGTACTTATACGAACGCGAAAGAGAAAGGGCTTGTCCGTCTGGAAGGAAAAGAATATGTTGTTCAGGACGGTGACATTATTTTATTCCGTTTCAACGTGTAGAAAGCCAGAGAAGGGAGAGGTAGTATGAATATGAATATCAATTTTCCGCATTTGGGAATCGAACTGGAACATGTGGGTCGGTCCATATCCATTTTGGGGTTTCATATTACATACTATGGAATGCTGATAGGTCTGGCGCTTGTCGCGGGGATTTTTATTACGATTTATTTTGCAGTAAAGAGCAGACAAAATATTGAGCATTATTTAGATCTTGTGATTGGGACGGTGCTTTGGGGTGTTGTCGGGGCAAGACTCTATTATGTTCTGTTTTCGTGGGACAGGTATCAAGGACATTTCTTTCGTATTTTCAATTTGAGGCAGGGAGGACTTGCATTTTATGGTGCCTTGATGGCAGCGGTACTTTTTACAGTTTTCTATGCGAAACGGAAGCGGGAAAAACCGATGCGTCTGTTAGATACGGCAACTGTTGGTCTGATTGCAGGACAGATTATCGGGCGATTCGGTAATTTCTTTAACAGAGAATCTTTTGGCGGATATACAGATGGACTTTTTGCAATGCAGCTTCCGGTCGATGCTGTGCGGACTGCAGATATTACAGAAAAGATGCGGGAACATATCGTAGAACTGGAAGGGATTTCTTATATTCAGGTACATCCTGCATTTTTGTATGAGATGGTATGGAACTTTCTGATTCTTGTACTCGTGCTACTCTATTATAAGCAAAAAATGTTTGAAGGGGAACTGTTTTTAATCTACATAGCATTATATGGAATCGGGCGTACATGGATTGAGGCACTCCGTGTGGACAAACTCCATCTTCCTTTTGGAAATCTTCCGGTTTCACTGATTTTTGCAGTTGTTTCAGCGGCGGTAAGCATTGTGCTGATCATACATTTTAGAAAAGAAGTCGAGCGAAAGAAACAGATGGAAAAAAGAAGACAGCTCCGCAGAGAGTGTGAGACAGAGAGACATTAACAGAATAGATTGTGAGAGAAAAACTCCTCACCGGAAACGGCAAAGAAAAGCTGTGGAAGGTGGGGAGTTTTTTGGGAAAATTCTCTTGTATTTTAAAAGGAACAAATTCCTACTGGACTTTTGTATACAAGAGGAATATAATATGAATAAATAGGAAAAAACCTAGAATTTGAAGGAGGAAAAAACCAATGGCAAGAAAAATGAAGACCATGGATGGTAATCACGCAGCAGCTCATGCTTCTTATGCATTTACAGATGTTGCAGCTATTTATCCTATCACGCCTTCATCAGTTATGGCGGAAGCTACAGATGAATGGGCTACTCAAGGTAGAACGAATATTTTTGGACAGACAGTTCAGGTAACAGAAATGCAATCAGAGGCAGGTGCAGCAGGTACAGTACACGGTTCCCTCGCAGCAGGTGCTTTGACAACTACATACACAGCATCTCAGGGATTATTACTTATGATTCCTAACTTATACAAAATCGCTGGTGAGCAGTTACCGGGTGTATTCAATGTTTCTGCCCGTGCTTTAGCAAGCCATGCATTATCAATCTTTGGTGATCACTCAGACGTTTATGCATGTCGTCAGACAGGATGTGCGATGCTTTGTGAATCAAGTGTACAGGAAGTTATGGACTTGACACCGGTTGCTCACCTTGCAGCAATCAAAGGAAAGATTCCGTTTATCAACTTCTTCGATGGATTTAGAACATCTCACGAGATTCAGAAGATTGAGACATGGGATTATGAAGACTTAAAAGATATGGCAGACATGGATGCAATTGCTGAATTCAGAGCACATGCACTGAACCCAAATCACCCATGCCAGAGAGGTTCTGCTCAGAACCCGGATATCTTCTTCCAGGCAAGAGAGGCATGTAACCCATTCTACGATGCTATGCCGGCAATCGTTCAGGAATACATGGACAAAGTCAATGAGAAGATTGGTACAAACTACAAATTATTCAACTACCATGGAGCAGAAGATGCAGAACATGTAATCATCGCTATGGGATCTGTATGTGATACAATCGATGAGACAGTTGATTACTTATTAGCAGCAGGAAGAAAAGTTGGTGTTGTAAAAGTTCGTCTTTACAGACCATTCTCTGCAGAAGCTCTGATCAATGCAATTCCAGAATCTGTAAAACAGATCACAGTATTAGATAGAACCAAAGAGCCGGGAGCGCTTGGAGAACCATTATACTTAGACGTAGTTGCATCTTTAAAAGGAACAAAATTTGATGCAGTACCTGTATTTACAGGACGTTATGGATTAGGTTCCAAAGATACAACACCTGCTCAGATCGTTGCTGTATATGACAACACAGAAAAACAGAAATTCACAATCGGTATCGTGGATGACGTTACAAACTTATCATTAGAAGTAGGTGCTCCATTAGTTACAACACCAGAAGGAACAATCAACTGTAAGTTCTGGGGACTTGGAGCAGATGGTACTGTTGGAGCAAATAAAAACTCTATCAAGATCATCGGTGACAACACAGATATGTACGCACAGGCATATTTTGATTACGACTCTAAGAAATCAGGCGGTGTGACAATGTCTCACTTACGTTTTGGTAAGAGCCCGATCAAATCTACATACCTGATCAAACAGGCTAACTTTGTAGCATGTCACAATCCATCTTATGTGAATAAGTACAACATGGTACAGGAATTAGTTGACGGTGGTACATTCTTACTGAACTGTCCATGGGATATGGAAGGACTTGAGAAACATCTTCCAGGACAGGTGAAAGCATTTATCGCAAATCACAACATTAAGTTCTATGTGATCGATGGTATCAAGATTGGTAAAGAAATCGGACTTGGCGGACGTATCAACACAGTTCTCCAGTCAGCATTCTTCAAACTTGCTAATATCATTCCGGAAGAACATGCAATCGAATTAATGAAAGCAGCTGCAAAAGCATCTTACGGTAAGAAAGGTGACAAGATCGTACAGATGAACTACGATGCGATCGATGCAGGTGCAAAACAGGTTGTAGAAGTTCAGGTTCCAGAAAGCTGGAAGAACGCAGAGGACGAAGGCTTATTTACACCAGAAGTAAAAGGTGGAAGAAAAGAAGTTGTTGACTTCGTTAAGAATATCCAGGCAAAAGTAAATGCTCAGGAAGGAAATACACTTCCGGTATCTGCATTCACAGAATACGTAGATGGTTCTACACCATCAGGTTCTTCTGCATACGAGAAACGTGGTATTGCAGTAGATATTCCGGTATGGAAACCAGAAAACTGTATCCAGTGTAACCGTTGTGCATATGTATGTCCACATGCAGTTATCCGTCCGGTTGCTCTTACAGAAGAGGAACTTTCAAAAGCTCCGGAAGGAATCGAGACAATCGATATGATCGGTATGCCGGGAATGAAATTTACAATGACAGTATCTGCTTATGACTGTACAGGATGTGGCTCTTGTGCAAATGTATGTCCAGGTAAGAAGGGTGAGAAAGCTCTTGTAATGGAAAACATGGAAGCAAATGCTGGAAAACAGGAATACTTCGATTTCGGAAGAGAGATTCCGGTAAAACCAGAAGTAGTTGCTAAATTTAAAGAAACAACAGTAAAAGGAAGCCAGTTCAAACAGCCATTACTTGAGTTCTCAGGAGCTTGTGCAGGTTGTGGAGAGACTCCTTATGCAAAATTAATCACACAGTTATTCGGTGACAGAATGTACATCGCAAATGCAACTGGATGTTCTTCAATCTGGGGTAACTCTTCACCGTCTACACCATACACAGTAAACGAAAAAGGACAGGGTCCTGCATGGTCTAACTCTTTATTTGAGGATAATGCAGAGTTCGGTTACGGTATGTTATTAGCTCAGAAAGCTTTAAGAAACGGCTTAAAAGCAAAAGTTGAAAAGTTAGTAGAGAGCGGAGACAATGAAGCAGTTGTTGCAGCAGGAAAAGAATGGTTAGAGACATTTAACTGTGGAGCTACAAACGGAACAGCAACAGATAACCTTGTTGCAGCATTAGAAGCTTGTGACTGTGGATGTGAATTGAGAAAAGAAATCTTACAGAACAAAGACTTCTTAGCTAAGAAATCACAGTGGATCTTCGGTGGAGACGGATGGGCTTACGATATCGGATTCGGTGGAGTTGACCATGTATTAGCTTCCGGACAGGATATCAACATTATGGTATTCGATACAGAAGTTTACTCTAATACAGGTGGACAATCTTCAAAATCTACACCGACAGGTGCGATTGCTCAGTTCGCAGCAGGCGGTAAAGAAGTGAAGAAGAAAGATATGGCAAGCATTGCAATGAGCTACGGATATGTATATGTAGCACAGATTGCTATGGGAGCTGATTTCAATCAGACTGTAAAAGCGATTGCAGAAGCAGAAGCTTATCCAGGACCATCTTTAATTATTGCTTACGCTCCATGTATCAACCATGGTATTAAGAAGGGTATGAACAAAGCTCAGACAGAAGAAGAGTTAGCAGTAAAATCAGGATACTGGCACAACTTCCGCTTCAACCCAGCTGCAGAAGGAAATAAATTCACTCTCGACAGCAAGGCTCCAACAGAAGATTACAGAGAATTCTTAAATGGAGAAGTTCGTTACAATGCATTGGCAAGAATGAACCCAGAAAGAGCAGAAGAATTATTTGCGAAATCAGAAGAAGCAGCAAAAGAGAGATATGCATACTTGAACAAACTTGTAACTCTCTATGGAAGCGACGCTGAATAGAACAGACAATAATGTTTTTCGAAAGAGAATAAAGTCATGGAAAAGGGATACTTCAGAAATGGAGTATCCCTTTTTGCAGAAAGTATACAAAAAAAGAAAAAGGACAGAAGAAAAAATAGTAAAAGTAGCAATTCCTATTTTGGGAAAATTGTGGTATACTAAATTCTGTTTGAAAAGAGAATTGAATGACAAGAGATAGAGGTGCAAGGATTATCAGTACGGTACATGAGAACACGGTGGACGACCGATGTACCGGAAAGGATGAATTGCCGAAGAACTGTTCTTTCGTCCGGGGAGCAGGATCTGGGTCACTGCAGAATATGCAGTGGACTGTCACAGACATGTGGAGTGCTATCGTTGGCTGAAATAAAACAGAGATGAGTTAGAAGGTTTTTGCCATGAACGCGCTTTAGCAAGTTGTCGTTCATGGTTTTCTTTTTCTAAAAACAAATTTGAAATTATTTTAAAGGATTAGAGAGAAAGGAGAACTTTTATGCACATTTCAAAGAAAAAAATATGGAGTGCGGCGGCATTTGTGTTTATGTTTACACTATTGCTGTCAATGACGGTATTTGCAGCGGATGGGGAGGCGGCACAGCCGAAGATGTATGCAACATTTTGGGCATTGATTCCCCCGGTGGTGGCCATTGCATTGGCCTTGATCACGAAAGAAGTTTATAGTTCACTGTTTATAGGAATTCTTGTGGGGGCGATGTTTTATTCAAACTTTTCATTTGAGGGAACTATTGTCCACATTTTCAAGGGAGGAATCATCAGTGTGCTGTCGAACAGTTATAATGTAGGAATTCTTGTATTCCTGATCATACTGGGAGCGATGGTCAGCCTGATGAACCGGGCAGGAGGATCTGCGGCATTTGGAAAGTGGGCTGGAAAGAGAATAAAAACTCGTGTCGGTGCACAACTTGCAACGATTGCGCTGGGAATGTTGATATTTATCGATGATTATTTTAATTGTCTTACAGTCGGAAGCGTGATGCGGCCTGTGACAGACAGACATCAGGTGTCGAGAGCAAAGTTATCTTATTTGATTGATGCAACTGCAGCTCCGATCTGTATTATTGCTCCAATTTCTTCCTGGGCAGCAGCGGTGACGGGATTTGTAGAGGGAGAAGATGGTTTTTCCATCTTTATGCGGGCAATTCCGTACAATTTTTATGCACTTTTGACGATTCTGATGATGATTGCGATTGTTGTGATGAAGTTTGATTTTGGGACAATGCGGACACATGAGAAAAATGCAGTAAAAGGAGATATCTTTACGACTGCGAACAGACCTTACGAGAGCGGAGAGGAAATTCCTGTCAATGAAAATGGGAAAGTGACAGATCTTCTGATTCCGATTGCATCCCTGATCGTTTGTTGTGTCATCGGGATGATCTATACCGGAGGATTTTTTGACGGGGTTGATTTTGTAACAGCGTTCTCGAATAGTGACGCATCGGTGGGACTTGTCCTCGGAAGCTTCTTTGGCCTCGTTCTTACGATTGGACTGTACTGTGCCCGGAAAGTTTTGACCTTTAAAGAGTGTATGGAATGTATTCCGGAAGGATTTAAGGCGATGGTTCCGGCAATTATGATCCTGACATTTGCATGGACCTTGAAAGCGATGACGGACAGTCTCGGAGCGGCAGCGTTTGTTGCAATGGGTGTGAATCAGTTTGCGGAAGGATTGATGAACTTCCTTCCGGCGATCATTTTCCTGATCGGATGCTTTTTGGCATTTGCCACGGGAACTTCCTGGGGAACTTTTGGAATTTTGATTCCGATTGTCGTTGCAATTTTTGCAGAGACAAACGAGACTTTGATGATCATTTCCATCTCTGCATGTATGGCAGGAGCGGTATGCGGGGATCACTGTTCTCCGATTTCAGATACGACGATCATGGCATCTGCCGGTGCACAGTGTGATCATGTTACCCATGTATCAACACAGCTTCCATATGTCATTACGGCGGCACTGGTCTCTTTTGTGACGTATATCATTGCCGGATTTGTACAGAGTGCATGGATAGCGCTCCCGGTTGGAATCGGATTGATGATCGTTACATTGATGGTGATCAAGAAGAAAACAGAAAATCAAGAATAAAAAGAAAACAAACGGGAGATCGTAAAAATACGGTCTCCTGTTTGCGTTGTGCAAGAACACATTGTTTATGAAATCAAAGAGATCAGATTCTTTTTACTTTCTTAATATAGAAAATAATGATATAATGTATAAATCGGAGCGGTTTGTTTGATCCGCTGCTATGATAGGAAAATACAGAGTGGAGAGTGATAGTATGAAGCATACACAATTATCTGCATACGAACTTGTACAGAAACAGGACGTATCAGATTTACAGTCTGTCGGCTATTTATTCAGACATAAAAAGACAGGAGCGCGGGTGCTCCTTTTAGAGAACGATGATGAGAATAAGGTATTTACGATTGGTTTTCGTACACCGCCGGAAGACAGCACAGGACTTCCGCATATTTTGGAGCATTCTGTTCTCTGTGGATCGAAGAAATTTCCGGCAAAAGATCCGTTTGTGGAGCTGGTGAAGGGCTCTTTGAATACATTTTTGAATGCGATGACATATCCGGACAAGACATTGTATCCGATCGCAAGCTGCAATGACAAGGATTTCCAGAATCTGATGCATGTTTATATGGATGCGGTTTTTTATCCAAATATCTATGAGCGGGATGAGATTTTCCGGCAGGAAGGCTGGAGTTATAAGCTGGATGAAAAGGAAAGTGATCTGGAGTATAACGGAGTAGTATACAATGAGATGAAGGGAGCATTCTCCTCACCGGAAGGTGTTTTGGATCGTGTCATCTTAAACACGCTGTTTCCGGATACTTCTTACCGCAATGAGTCCGGAGGGGATCCGGATGTAATCCCGGAACTGACGTACGAACAATTTTTAAACTTCCACAAGAAGTATTATCATCCGTCCAACAGTTATATCTATCTGTATGGGGATATGGACATGGAGGAAAAATTAAACTGGCTGGATCAGGAATACTTAAGTAAGTTTGATTATCTTGCAATCGACTCAGAGATTCGTTTCCAAAAGCCGTTTGAGCAGATGAAGGAAGTAGAGATGGCATATTCGATCACAAGCAGTGAGTCAGAGGAAGATAACACATATCTATCCTACAACAAGGTGATCGGGACAAGTCTGGATGAGAAGTTGTATCTCGCATTTCAGATTCTTGACTATGCACTTCTGTCTGCACCAGGTGCGCCGTTGAAGAAGGCACTTGTGGATGCGGGCATCGGAAAAGATATTATGGGATCTTACGACAATGGGATTTATCAGCCGATTTTCTCGATCATTGCAAAGAATGCCAATCTGGAACAGAAGGAAGCGTTTATTCAGGTCGTAGAAGATACGTTGAAAGAAATCGTGAAAAATGGAATGGATCAGAAAGCGCTGGAAGCAGGAATCAATTATCATGAGTTCCGCTACCGGGAAGCCGATTTTGGAAATTTCCCGAAAGGATTGATGTATGGACTGCAGATGTTTGACAGCTGGCTTTATGACGATGAAAAACCATTTATCCATGTGGAAGAGCTGAAAACATTTGCATTCTTAAAAGAACAGATCGGTTCAGGGTATTTTGAAGAATTGATTCAGAAGTACATTTTGGACAATCCGCACGGAGCAATTGTCGTGATCAAGCCGGAGAAAGGGCGCACCGCACGGTTAGACAAAGAATTGGCAGAACGTCTTCAGGAATATAAGAAGAGTCTTTCGGAAGCAGAAGTGGAGAAGATTGTGGCAGATACGAAAGAGCTGATCGCATATCAGGAAGAGCCATCGACGAAAGAAGAACTGGAAGCAATTCCGGTGCTGGAGATTGAGGATATTTCAAAGGAAATTGCACCGATTTATAATGAGGAACTGCATCTGGCAGATACACTTGTCGTACATCATGATGTAGAGACAAACGGAATCAGCTATCTGTCATTGATGTTTGATCTGTCAGATGTGCCGGAAGAACAGCTCCCATACGTGGGAATTTTACAGTCTGTAATTGGAATGATCGACACGAACAACTATGCCTATGGAGAATTGTTCAATGAGATCAATATGAGCACTGGGGGAATCGGGACAAGCCTTGAAGTGTATCCGAATGTGACGAAAGTTTCTGAGAAGGAATTTAAGGCTGCTTTTGAGGTGAAGACAAAAGCACTCTATGATAAACTTCCAGTTGCATTCCAGATGATCCGTGAACTTTTGATGGAGTCAAAATTCGAAGATGAGAAGCGTTTGGAAGAAATTTTGGCATTGTTGAAATCAAGACTTCAGATGAAATTCCAATCTTCCGGACATATGACCGCAGTGTTGCGTGCGATGTCCTACCGCTCGCCGATGTCACAATTTAAAGATTTGACAAATGGAATCGCATTCTACGAAAAAGTGTGCAAGATTGCAGATCATTTTGAGGAAGAGAAGGCAGCACTGATCATGAATTTGAAGAAATTATCCGAACAAATCTTCCGCGCAGATAACATGATCATCAGTTGTACATCCAGAAAAGAAGGATTGGAAGAATTGGAGAAATTGATCAGAGAGCTGAAGAACGGAATTTATCAGGGAACAGCAGACCACACTTCGTGCATTCTTCACTGTGAGAAGAAGAACGAAGGGTTTCAGACAGCATCAAAAGTGCAGTATGTAGCCCGTACCGGAAATTTTATGGAGGAAGGTCTTGATTACACCGGAGCGCTGCAGATTTTGAAAGTAATTTTAAGCTATGATTATCTCTGGCAGAATATCCGTGTAAAAGGCGGCGCATACGGATGTATGAGTAACTTTAACCGGATTGGAGATGGATATTTTGTTTCTTATCGGGATCCGAATCTGGAAAAGACCAATGAAGTATACGAGGGAATTACAGAATACCTCAGAAACTTTGACGTCGATGACAGAGATATGAAAAAATACATCATCGGAACGATCAGCAATATGGATGTGCCGATGACACCTGCTACAAAGGGAGAACGATCTATGAACCTCTATATGAATCATGTGTCAAAAGAGATGATCGAGCAGGAGAGAAAAGAAGTATTAGATGCAAAAGTATCAGACATCCGTGCACTTGCCGATATTGTGGAGGCAGTGTTGAAGGCAGGAGATTTGTGCGTAGTCGGAAGTGAAGAGAAGATTGAAGCACAGAAAGAATTATTTATGGAGATTAAAAATCTTGCATAGGAAGGAGAACGAATGAGAGCAGATTACAGATCAGGTTTTGTCACATTGATCGGAAGACCGAATGTGGGAAAATCAACACTGATGAATTATCTGATCGGACAGAAGATAGCGATCACATCGAACAAGCCACAGACGACGAGGAACCGGATCCAGACAGTTCTGACAACAGAGGAAGGACAGATTGTTTTCGTAGACACCCCGGGAATCCACAAGGCGAAAAATAAGCTTGGAGAATATATGGTAAATGTGGCAGAGCGCACATTGAACGAAGTAGATGTGGTGCTCTGGCTCGTAGAGCCGTCGACATTTATCGGAGCGGGAGAACGGCATATTGCAGAACAGCTGAAAAAGGTAAAGACACCTGTGATCCTTGTAATCAATAAGACAGATAAAGTTAAGAAAGAAGAAGTGTTTACATTTATTGATGCCTACAAGAATATCTATGACTTCGCGGCGATTGTTCCGGTTTCGGCGCGAAGCGGAGAAAATACAGATGAATTGATCCGTGTGATCATGCAGCACCTTCCATACGGACCTCAGTTCTATGATGAGGATACGATCACAGATCAGCCACAGCGCCAGATTGTAGCGGAAATTATCCGTGAGAAAGCGCTTCATAGTCTGAACGAAGAGATTCCGCATGGTATTGCAGTGGCAATCGACAGGATGAAGATGCGTAAGAAGATTGTAGATATCGATGCGACGATCATCTGTGAGCGAGATTCGCACAAAGGGATCATCATCGGAAAGCAGGGGGCGATGTTAAAGAAAATCGGAAGCACGGCACGCTATGAGATTGAGCAGATGCTGGAGTGCAAAGTGAACCTGCAGCTTTGGGTGAAAGTCAAAAAAGACTGGAGAGACAGTGATTTCCTGATCAGGAACTTTGGATATACAAAGGAAGATTAAACAAGAACACAACATGAGGTACAAGACCAGTTGTATAGTTTCATTCGGAATGGACATCCTAGAAGTAAAGAAATACGAAGGGATGATTGGATGAAGAATGCATATTGGGACCATTTTGTGGAGACAGGAAAAGTAGAAGATTATCTCTGTTACAAAGGGATGGAGATTTGTCAGCAGACAATGGAATTGTATAAAGACAGAGAAAAAAGTTTAGGATGGGCAGGAGAACAGACAAGTGAATCAGGCAGTGACAGTGACAGGAATGATTTTATCGGCGGCCCCGGTGGGGGACTACGATAAGAGAGTTGTGATCCTGACAAAAGAACGAGGCAAGATTTCTGCATTTGCAAGGGGAGCGAGACGTCCAAACAGCTCCCTTGTAGGTGTGACAACGCCGTTTGCTTTCGGGGAGATGACGTTGTATGAAGGGAAAAGCTCCTATAATCTGGTGCAGGCAGATATCTCTAATTATTTTTCAGAGCTGCGCATGGATATGGAGGGAGCCTACTATGGGTTTTATTTCATGGAATTTGCGGACTATTATACAAAAGAGAATAATGATGAGCGGGAAATGCTGAAACTTCTGTACCAGTCGCTGCGTGCGCTTGTAAGAAAGACCATACCTTATGAATTGATCCGTTACATATTTGAACTGAAGTCGATCAGTATCAATGGGGAGGCGCCGGAAGTGTTTGCATGTGTGGCCTGTGGCTCGACGGAGGAACTGGAAGTGTTCAGTGAGTCTGGGCAGGGGATGCTGTGCAGCGAGTGCTGCCACGAGGTCAAGGATGGGAAAAGACTGCATCCATCCACAGTTTATGCGATGCAGTATATAATCAGCAGCAGTATCGAGAAGCTTTATACCTTTACGGTAAGTGCTCAGGTGCAGAAAGAACTGAAACAGCTGATGAAGCAGTATATCCGGCATCATATTGACAAGAATTTTAAATCACTGGAAGTACTGGAAGTCTGTATTCGATAAAAGGAATGCTATTCCATACTGCCATTAGGAAAAACTATCCTGGATTGCTTGAAAAAACAAACGGGAAAGGGTATAATAACAGACATTAATATCTTATTTATCTGTGGATGGAAACTGTCATGGATGAAGAGAAGAGAGTGAGGTAGATAGTTATGGAGAAGACAATGGACAAAATCGTGGCCTTGGCAAAATCAAGAGGTTTTGTATATCCGGGATCTGAGATCTACGGTGGGCTTGCGAATACATGGGATTATGGAAATCTCGGTGTAGAACTTAAGAACAATGTAAAAAGAGCCTGGTGGAAAAAATTTGTTCAGGAATCAAAATATAATGTTGGTGTAGACTGTGCGATTCTGATGAACCCTCAGACGTGGGTGGCATCCGGACATCTCGGGGGATTCAGTGATCCGCTTATGGATTGTAAAGAATGTAAAGAAAGATTCCGTGCAGATAAGCTGATCGAAGATTTCGCTCAGGAGCATGGGATTGAATTAAAAGACAGTGTAGATGCATGGTCACAGGAAGAGATGGCAGCATGGATTGAAGAACATAACGTACCATGTCCGTCCTGCGGAAAACATAATTTTACAGATATCAGACAGTTTAACCTGATGTTCAAGACCTTCCAGGGAGTGACAGAGGATGCGAAAAACACAGTATATTTAAGACCGGAGACTGCGCAGGGAATCTTTGTAAACTTTAAAAATGTACAGCGTACATCCAGAAAGAAAATTCCGTTTGGAATTGCACAAGTTGGGAAATCTTTCCGAAATGAGATCACACCAGGGAACTTCACATTCCGTACAAGAGAATTTGAACAGATGGAATTAGAATTCTTCTGTGAGCCGGGTACAGATTTAGAGTGGTTTGCATATTGGAAGAAATTCTGTCTTGACTGGTTGAGCTCTCTTGGATTGAAAGAGGAGGAGATCAGAGTCAGAGACCATTCGCCGGAAGAGTTATGCTTCTATAGTAAGGCGACATCCGACGTAGAATTCTTATTCCCATTTGGATGGGGAGAACTCTGGGGAATCGCAGACAGAACGGACTATGACTTGTCACAGCATCAGGAAGTCTCCAAACAGGATCTGACTTACTTTGATGATGAGAAGAAAGAAAAATATATTCCGTATGTCATCGAGCCGTCACTGGGAGCAGATCGTATGGTTCTTGCATTCCTTTGCAGCGCATATGATGAAGAAGAGTTGGAAGGTGGAGATACCCGTACAGTGATGCATTTCCATCCGGCGCTTGCACCGATCAAGATTGGTGTGCTTCCGCTTTCTAAGAAATTAAATGAAGGCGCAGAGAAAGTATTTGCAGAGCTGTCAAAGACTTACAATTGTGAGTTTGATGACCGTGGAAATATCGGAAAGCGCTATCGCCGTCAGGATGAGATCGGAACTCCGTTCTGTGTTACATACGACTTTGAGTCTGAAGAAGACGGAGCGGTTACAGTCAGAGATCGTGATACGATGGAACAGGAGCGAATCAAGATCGAAGATCTGAAAGCATATTTTGAAAAGAAATTTGAATTTTAATAGGAGTACGCGATACTCAGAATGCTATGAGATGTATGGTGAAAAGTAAATTTTACCATACATTGCATATAGAGAAAACAAAAAGGAGCGACGACAAAATGAAAAGAGAAAATCAGTGGAATAACTATGATGCAGCTGAATTAGAAGTGCTTGAAAAAGTGAATGCTGCATACAGAGAATACCTTGATGCAGGAAAGACAGAGAGAGAATGTGTGACAGAGTGTATCCGCCTTGCAGAAGAAGCTGGATATCAGAGTCTTGAATCTGCGATTGCAAGCGGAGTAAAATTACAGAAAGGCTCAAAAGTTTACAGCCAGTGCATGGGAAAATCTATCGTATTGTTCCAGCTCGGAGAAGAGCCTTTAGAAAAAGGTATGAATATTTTAGGAGCACATATCGACTCTCCACGTATTGATGTAAAACAGAACCCATTATGTGAAGACAATGAGTTTGCTTATTTAGATACACATTACTATGGCGGAATCAAAAAATACCAGTGGGTAGCAACACCACTTGCACTTCACGGAGTCGTAGTGAGAAAAGATGGAACAAAAGTTGAGATCGTAATCGGTGAAAAAGAAGATGATCCGGTACTTGTGATTACAGATCTTCTTGTACATTTATCAAGAGAACAGCTGGATAAACCGGCAAGAACTGTGATCGAAGGTGAAAAATTAGATCTTCTGATTGCCAACAAGCCATTAGAAGGAGAAGAAAAAGACGCTGTCAAAGCAGGCGTATTAAAGTTATTAAAAGAGAACTATAACATCGAAGAAGAAGATTTCCTCTCAGCAGAACTTGAGATCGTTCCGGCTGGAAAGGCAAGAGAATGTGGAATTGACAGAAGTATGATTATGGCATACGGACAGGATGACAGAGTTTGTGCATTTACATCTTTACTCGCAATGTTAGAGACAAAAGATGTGAAGAGAACAGCATGCTGTATCCTTGTGGACAAAGAAGAAATCGGAAGTGTCGGAGCAACTGGTATGACATCTAAATTCTTTGAGAATGCAGTCGTAGAACTGATGGATGTTGTGGAAGGATACTCAGAAGTGAAGTTCCGCCGTGCAATGGCAAATTCTAAGATGCTTTCTTCAGATGTAAGTGCTGCATTTGATCCGTTATATGCAGCAAGCTTCGAGAAGAAAAATTCTGCATTCTTTGCACACGGTCTTGTGTTTAATAAATATACAGGAAGCGGCGGAAAAGGTGGATCTAACGATGCCAACGCAGAATATGTTGCAGAACTTCGCAAGATCATGGATGACAACAACGTTGCATTCCAGACAGCAGAACTCGGTGCAGTAGACGTCGGAGGCGGCGGAACAATCGCATACGTTCTTGCAAGACATGTCATGAACGTGATCGATAGTGGTGTGGCTGTACTTTGCATGCACGCTCCATGGGAGATTACAAGTAAGGTAGACGTATACGAAGCTGTAAAAGGATACAAAGCATTCTTAAAAGATGCATAAGATCAGGAAGCAAAGGCAGAGATTGCTAAAATAGAATAGAAAATAGAAATCCCCTCTTTTTAGAAGCACTGTGAAAGCGGTAAATTCTAAAAAGGGGGGATTTTACATTAGGCGAAGAACTTATGGATGCAGCTTTTCTTTTGTTGAATGCGAGAATGCATTGGAGATTCCTTTTACCGAAGAAGAATATTCCAGTGGGGACATCCCGGTTGCTTTCTTGAATTGTTTGGAGAAATACTGGAGGGAACTATAAGACAGGTAATGAGCAATCTCTGTGAAGTTCATTGTTCCGATCCGAATGATTTCTTTTGCGTATTCAATCTTCATCTGACTGAAATATTCGATCGCACCGCAGTTTTTTTCTTTGTGGAACAGTGCCTGTAAGGCAGAACGGCTGATCGAGAATTGGGAGCAGATTAGTGGAACTGTCAGGTGGTCGCAGATATGTTCTTCCATATAAGTCGAAATCTGTTGAAACTGGTTCTGTTTTGCCGTAATATTGGCGGGAGATTCCATGAGCGGTGGTTCAGGAGAATGTTCTAACTGACCGGAGGAGGATCTGTTTCGCTGGATTGTGATCAGAAACAGTTCGAGGTAAAGGGTGATTAATTGCTGTGCGCCAAAAGGAGCTTCCTCGGAAATATGAACTTGTTCGATGCGCGGCTCATGAAGCGGGGTAGAAAATGCAAGTCTTGCCTCAGCAATGATCTGTGAGATGATCGTACGTTCTTCTAAAGTCAGAGTGGTGTGTAGTTTCTGGAACAAGTGCATGGCGGGTGAAAAGCAGTAGAAGGAGATCGCGACAAGGTTTGGAGCTTTTTCGCCAATGGACTCAAAGGCATGAAATTCATTTGGTCGATGAAAGATAATATCCCCTGCGTGGAGTGTGAGCCATTCATTTTCTGCGCGAACAGATACTTCTCCTTTATCTACATAGAGTAGTTCCCAAAAATCGTGAGATTCTCCTTGAAAGACGAAATTTTTCATATATTCAAAATAGTGTATGGTGACAATGCTCTCGATATTGATTTCTTTTTTCATGCGTGTACTGACATATCCCATTGTATCTTTCCTCCAGTGTGATCATTTGCCGGTTGCAAATGATTCTCAGTGATTGTTTTTTTGAAATAGGTTCTGTTTTTTACTTGGTATTCTATCAGAAATTGGATAATAAGACAATAAGCATAGATGATAAAATAAGCGGTTTTCCACAGAACAATATATAATAGATAGAAGAGATGTTGTTATTGTTCGCTGTGTGAACGGCAGCAGGAATCATAAAGAAAGAGAGGGTATAAAAGTTGGAGAACATTTATACAAAAGGAACGGAGATCCGCTTTGACGAGAGCAGATTGTCATTTACGATCACACATGAAGGAGATAGCTGGAACTGGGGAGAAGGATTCCGTCCACGCATGGAATGTGAGGAAGGAACAATCTATTTTGCAGATGCGAAGAAGATTTCACACGAGGAGTGGAAGACAGGAATCGGACATGGAATCTTAAGCCATTTTGAGGGATTTGAGCTAAATGGAGCAGATGCAGGCATCGCATTTGACACAATCGTATGGATCGAAGAGGTGTCAGGAGATGTATTTTTTGAGTGGGTACCACTTTCCACAGAGACAGTTAAAGTAAAATCCGTGTACTGGCCGGGATACATGGAGTTTGATGAGAAGAAAGACAGCTGGTATACACTTTTGAACTGGCAACAGGGATTGCTGGTGCCAAATACATGGAAAACAGCAGTGGATAAAGTTGTATTTGATGGTTTTATGGGAACTGCAGGTGCATATATGCCATGGTTTGGACAGGTGAAGGATCGCGCAGGATATATTGCAATTTGTGAACAGCCGTGGAATGCAGCATATTATACAGAACATCCGGCAGAAGGACCATACACTCATGTGGGAATCCGCTGGGAGCCAAGTCTGGGCAAGATGGATTACCGCCGCGTGATGAAATACAGCTTTGTCAAGGATTGTGATTACAATGATCTCTGCAAGATTTACAGAAACTATGTGATCGAAAAGGGAAGATTCAAATCTCTGGCAGAGAAGGCAGTGAAGACTCCTTCTATTGATCAACTGATCGGATCTGCATTTTTACATAAGGGAATTAAGACACAGGTAATGACAAACTCTGATTTCTATGATGCAGAGAATCCGGATAAGAACAATCATCTGACGCCATTCTCCGTGAGAACAGAAGAGATTAAAAAATTCCATGAACTTGGTGTGGAAAAATTATACCTGCATCTAGATGGATGGGCAGAACCAGGATATGATAATCAGCACCCGGATTACCTTCCAGCATGTGAGAAAGCAGGCGGATGGAAAGCGATGAAAGAACTGTCCGACACGATGCATGAATGCGGATATTTATTTGGAATCCACGACCAGTACAGAGATTACTACTACGCAGCAAAAACATTTGATGAGAATTTTGCGACACGTCTCGCAGATGGGACAATTCCAAGTCATGCGCGCTGGGCAGGAGGTCCGCAGACATATCTCTGTGCGACACAGGCTCCGTTTTATGTGAAACGAAACTTTACAGAGATCATGGACAATGGAATTAAACTGGATTGTGCTTACTTGGATGTATTCACATGTAATGAAGGGGATGAGTGTTCTCATCCATGGCATAAGATGACAAGAAGAGAATGTTACGAATACAGAAATACATGCTTTGAGTATCTTCTGTCAAAAGGAATTCTTCCAAGTTCTGAGGAAGTGAACGACTGGGCAATCCCAAGTCTCGTATTTTGCCATTATGCGCCATATGACTTCATGCTGGATCGACCGGGAAGTCCAAAGAAAGGAATTCCGGTGCCGTTATTTAATCTTGTTTATCATGACTGCCTGATTGAGCCATGGATGATGGACAAGGTAAGTGAGGAAGAAGACTACATGCTGTATGCAGTGTTAAACGGAGGTGCTCCATATCTTGTGAGAGATGGTGCATATCAGAATACAGACGGTTCTTTCGCAGGAGGAGTGGAAATTAGCATCGAAGATCAGATTAAGAGATGTAAAGTCGTATCAGATCTGCATGAGAAAGTTGCGAAATGTGAGATGGTGCGCCATGAGATGGTAGATGGAAATCCAGAAGTACAGAGAACAACATTTGCTGACGGAACAGTTGTTACGGTAGATTTCCAGGCACAGACATACCAGATTCGATAAAAACAGAGACAGATAAGTACAAAATGAGAAAAGACAAGGAAATAGATCAAAAAAGATCGAAGGGATTCCTTGTCTTTTTTGATTCAATTTTTACAAAAAGGCTGCTTTGCTGTGCAGAGAAAAATCTGTCTGTTGAATTTGACGAATGCAGGAAAGACTAAGGATGAGCAGGAGCAGAGAAAAGTAAGACGGATTTTGAAAACATTTCTCGTCAAAATGGACAGAGGAGAACAGAAAAAGGAATATAAAATGTCCTAAATGACAAATACAGGACAATAAGACAAGTTTAGGAGATTATCTTGTAAGCATTTATGTGCAATAAAATATATAATAAGAATAAATAAAGAACAAATATAGACAACAGACAACCAAGAATCGAGTATTCAAACAAACTTATAACAGAGGAGAAGAAAGATGAGTAAGAGAATAAAAGTTGCGCTGGCAGGGCTTGGAAGCCGAGGGAAAGATACATATGCACCAACGGCAAAGCTGTTTCCAGAAAAGATGGAGATTGTGGCAATTGCAGATATTGATCCAGAGAAAGTAAAAGCGGTTGCAGCAGAATATCAGATTCCGGAGGAGATGTGCTTTCAGAGTGCGGAGGAGATGATTGCTAGAGAAAAACTTGCAGATGTGATGTTTATTACAACACAGGACAGACAACATGTGGGACAGGCAATTCCGGCATTGAGAAAAGGATATCACCTATTACTGGAAAAACCGATTTCGCCGGATCTGGATGAATGCAGAGAGATTGTGAAGGTTGCACAGGAATGTGATAGAAAAGTAATTGTCTGTCACGTTCTCAGATATACTCCATTTTATACGAAGATCAAAGATCTGATCGATGAAGGAACGATTGGTGAAATAGTATCTGTGAATTCGGTAGAAAATGTAGGGTATTGGCATCAGGCACACAGCTTTGTCAGAGGAAACTGGAGAAATTCTAATACGACAAGTCCAATGATTCTTCAGAAGTGCTGTCATGATATGGATATTTTATTATGGCTGACAGGAAAGACTTGTAAATCGGTATCTTCTTTCGGAAATACCTATTTGTTCCGGGAAGATAAAGCACCAGAAGGAGCGACGCACAGATGCATGGACGGATGTAAAGTGAAAGATCAGTGTCCGTATGATGCAGAGAAAATTTATATTACAGATCCTGTGACAGGTGTTCAAAATGGAAATACAGACTGGCCGGTCAATGTGGTGGCACTTCACCCAACAGTGGAAAGTGTACGCGAAGCACTTCAGACGGGACCGTATGGACGATGTGTATATCACTGTGACAATAATGTAGTAGACCATCAAGTTGTTAATTTAAATATGACAGATGGATCGACGATCAGCCATACAATGTGTGCGTTTACGGCATATACAGCTGCCGGAAATCGATATGCGAAGATCATGGGAACTTTAGGTGAGATTATCGCCGATATGGGAGAAAATACCATTCAAGTCAATGTGTTTGGAAAAGAACCGGAAGTGATAGATGTACGCACATTGGCAACTGATTTTTCAGGACACGGCGGCGGCGACAACCGGATGATCGAAGAATTTCTTGATATGTTGATTAATGAATCAGGCCCGACAAAGAGCACAACTTCTGTGGAACAATCTGTGGAGAGTCATTATTGTGCATTGGCTGCCGAGGAGTCCAGATTAAATGGTGGAGCAGTAATCGAACTGGATACTTATAGAAGATAGTATATAATACAAATTTGTTACCAGGCGGCAAATAACTGCCGCATGATATAAACCAAAAGGAGGATGATTTCAATGAAAAAGAATCTGAAAAAATTAGTCGCTTTAGGATTAGTTGCGACAACAGGAACTACATTGTTAGCTGGATGTGGTGGAAGCGACAAAGGCGGAAGCAAAGATGGAAAAGTTGAGCTTGTGATGAGTGTGTGGGATTCTGACCAAGAACCGGTTATGAAACAGATGGCAGAGGCATACTCAAAAGAAAATCCAAATGTAACAGTAAAGACACAGCTTACAACATGGAATGAGTACTGGACAAAATTAGAGGCAAGCGCAACAGGTGGATCTGCTCCGGATATCATCACTATGAACGTGCTTCATGTAGAAGAATATGCAGACGCAGGAATTTTAATGGATTTAACAGATGCAGAGAAAGAGTCAGACTTAAAGGTGCATGATAATTTCCCGGCACCACTGGTAGATGGATATACAGTAGAAGGTAAATTATACGGAATCCCGAAAGATTTCGATACAAATGCCGTATTCTACAACAAAGAAATCTTTGATCAGGCAGGAGTTGCTTATCCAACAGATGGATGGACATTTGAAGATTTCAGAAAAACTTGTGAAGACTTACAAGCAGCAGGGCTTCCGGACGGAGTTTATCCGACAGCAATTAACCGTAACTCCGGACAGACTACATATGATGCAGCTGTATTCGCAAACGGTGGATATTTCTTAAATGAAGATAACACAGAAACAGGATGGGATAAGAAAGAAACAATCGAAGGTATCCAGCCATGGTTAGATCTTGTATTAGACGGACTTTCACCAACATTACAGCAGATGACAGATACAGATCCAGACAGTATGTTCCAGGGTGGACAGTTAGCAATGTACTTCTCAGGAAACTACATGATTCCTTCTTATAATAAGACATTAGAAGGAAAATACGGAATTGTAAAAAGACCTTCTTTCAATGGTGTAGATAAAGATATCATCAACGGTCTTGCATTCTCAGTATCTGCAAATACAAAACATCCAGAAGAAGCAAAAGACTTCGCATTATGGTTAGGAAGCAAAGAAGCTCAGGAAATCCAAGGAAAATCAGGTACAGTTATCTCTGCTAGAAATGACTGCCAGGAATTATTCTTAGATACACATAAAGACTTAAATCTTCAGGTATTCCTTGACAATGTACCGAACACAGAATTACTTCCTCACTGTAAAGTGACTGCAAAACTTTCCCAGGTTGAAAAAACTTACTTAGAGCAGGCTTGGCAGGGAGAAATCACATTAGAAGAGGCTTGTAAGAGCATTAAGCCAGAGGCAGATGCAATTCTTGATGAAATGAACGCAAAGTAAAGTAGGTAGATACAAATGGGCGAAGGAAAGAAAAAAGTAAGGCGGAAAGCGAGCAGACGTGAGAAGAAAGACTGGGTAGCAGGCTACGTATTTATTGCGCCGGTTACGATCGGACTTCTGATCTTCTATGTATTTCCGTTTATCCAGAACTTCTGGTTCAGTTTTAATGATGTAAACAAATTTAACATGGCAACCTTCTGCGGAATCAGCAACTATCAACGTCTGTTCCAAGAACCAGATCTGATGCTCGCCATGAAAAATACACTTTTATATGCCGTTGTGACAGTGCCGATCGGGCTGGCGCTGTCACTGTTAGTGGCATCCCTCTTAAATTCCAAGATCAAAGGAACTTCCTTTTATCGGACAATCTACTTCTTGCCATCAGTAACGATGTCAGTAGCAGTAGCACTTGTATGGAAACTGATCTTCCACGGAGATTTCGGTATTTTAAATACGGTTCTTGGAATTTTTGGAATCGAAGGGCAGAGCTGGCTTACAAACCCGCATACCGCATTGTTCTGCGTAATGATCGTGGCAATCTGGGGAAGTGTTGGTTATAATATGATCATTCTTCTTGCGGGTATGCAGGGAATTTCAAGATCTTACTATGAAGCAGCGGCAATCGACGGAGCAGGACCAGTAAAACAGTTCTTTAAGATTACAATCCCGTTACTTTCTCCAACGATCTTTTTCGTAATGATCACAGGTCTGATCGGTGCGTTCCAGGTATTCGACAGCATCTATATGATGGTCGATCCAGTAACGAACCCGGCGTTCAACAAAGTAAAGACCATGAACGTTTTGTTCTATCAGAATGCGTTTATGTATGGAGAAAAAGGTTATGCAGCAGCAATTTCTATCTTTATGTTCGCAGTGATCATGATCATCACAGTGATCCAGCTGGTTGGACAGAAGAAATGGGTAAACTACGATTAGAGGAAAGGAGGAAATACGATGAAAAAGACATCTACAAGAAATCATTTGCTTATACACATTCTTTTGATCGCAGGTATTGCAGTCACAGTATTCCCATTCCTCTGGATGGTGTTTACATCATTTAAGACATTGCCGGAATCTATGCAGATACCGCCGTCAATTTTACCGGAACATTGGCAGTTAGACTCTTATAAATATGTACTTGAGATTCTGCCGTTCGGAAAAGTATATATCAATACGATTGTGGTAACCATCATTACGGTATTGGTACAGGTTGCATTTTGTACAATGGCAGCTTATGGATTTGCAAGAATTGATTTTCCATTTAAAAATGCGATTTTCATGATCTTGTTATCTATCTTAATGGTACCGGGACAGATTTTCTTAATCCCACAGTACTTGATCATTCAGAATTTAGGATTGATCAATACCTTACCGGGTCTCTTCCTCCCGAACTTGTTCAGTGCATTTGGTACGTTCTTATTGAGACAGTTCTTTATGTCACTGCCAAAGGAATTGGAAGAAGCAGCATTGCTTGACGGATGTAACAGATTCCAGATTTTTGGAAAGATCATGCTTCCGTTAGTACAGCCAGGTATCGTAGCGCTGGTAATCTTTACAGCAAAATTTGCATGGAATGACTTCATGTGGCCATTGATCGTTAACACAGATCCGGCTAAGATGACATTAGCTCCAGCACTTTCTACACTGAAAGGACAATATGCTACAAACTACCCGGCACAGATGGCAGGTGCCGTAATGGCAGTTATTCCGATGATCGTACTGTTCTTCATCTTCCAGAAACAGTTTATCGAAGGTGTTGCACAGTCTGGTATCAAAGGCTAAAAATTTAATTAGATATGTAAATAGCAATATTAATAATAATGAAAATGCGCGGTTGTCAAATCGCGCATTTTTTATTACATAGGAAATTCCTATACAATAAAAAGCACACTTACAGTCTGGAAAAAGTGTGTTATGATAAGAGAAGATTAAAAATAGCAATGTTAGGAGGAGTATTACAATGAAGAAAGTAGTATCTGTTTTGCTCACTATGTTTTTGGTGATGAGCATATTTTCAGGATGCACAAAGGGAAAGAAGGAGGAAACTAAGGAAGATACAAAAAAGACAGAACATGCGGACAATGCAGAGGGCAAGGAAGAGAATCTTCTTACCGGAAAGCATCATGTAGAAATCCAGGTGAAGGATTATGGGACGATTAAAGTGGAACTAGATGCAGATGCAGCGCCGATCACAGTGACAAATTTTGTAAATCTTGCAAAGAAAGGTTTTTATGACGGACTGACTTTTCACAGAATTATGAGTGGATTTATGATCCAAGGCGGAGATCCAAGAGGCGATGGCACCGGAGGATCTGATCAGACGATCAAAGGTGAATTTTCTCAAAACGGAGTGGAAAACAATCTTTTACATACGAGGGGTGCGATTTCCATGGCGCGTTCTCGCGCAAACGACAGCGCAAGTTCCCAGTTCTTTATCGTCCATGAGGACAGCAAACATCTGGACGGAAGTTATGCGGCATTTGGATATGTGACAGAAGGCATGGATGTTGTAGATAGAATCTGTGAAGATGCAGAACCGACAGACAATAACGGCACGATTCCGACAGAAGAGCAGCCGGTCATGACATCCGTGAAGGTGATAGACTAAATCTCTTGCAAGAGGGAATGGGAGAGGGAAGGAAACGATGAGAGAGACAAAGCAGGCAGAGAAAGAAACTATGCCAAAACAGCAGCGAGGAATTACAGTGGAAATCCCGGGATATCAGAAACTGCAGATGAGGTATTTGATCCTGGATTATAATGGAACAATTGCATTGGATGGGACATTGCAAAAAGGGGTTGCTGAGCGTTTGCAACAGCTTTCGGAACAGTTGAAAATCTACATTGTGACTGCAGATACACATGGGACTGTGAGGAAATTGTGTCAGCAACTTCCGGTACAAATACATACATTTCCGACAAGTGAAGCGGCAGAGGAAAAGCGAAAGATTGTGGAAACGCTTGGCGCTGATTACTGTGTCTGCATAGGAAACGGAAGAAATGATCTGGAAATGTGCCAAATTGCAGGGCTGTCTGTTGCTGTGATGGGAGAAGAAGGAATGTGTGGGAAACTTGGGGCAAAAGCAGATATCTGTGTGAGAAATATTACAGATGGATTGGACCTGCTTTTATATACCAAACGGTTGATTGCAACACTTCGAGGGTGAGAGTAAGAACAGATAGAAGATTCTTTGATAAAAAAGTAACAAAACAGTAGTTTTTACCAAGAAAGTCCTTGACTATCCGAAGTAAAACAGATAAAATGATATACAGATAGCGGGGGAAACCGTTATTGGATATATAAAAGATGAACGACTTCATGGCAAAAAGTCGTATTTTTCATGTTTTATACTAAAGCAAAATATTTTTAGGAGGTCGTTTAGACATGGCAAAATGGGTTTATATGTTCACCGAAGGTGACGCAAGCATGAGAAACACTCTTGGCGGTAAAGGTGCTAACCTTGCAGAGATGACAAAGTTAGGTCTTCCAGTGCCACAGGGATTCACAATCACAACAGATGCTTGTACACAATATTATGAAGATGGAAGAAAAATTAACGATGAGATCATGGAACAGATCATGGACGCAATTGTTAAAATGGAAGAAGTTACTGGAAAGAAATTCGGTGACAAAGAAAATCCACTTCTTGTATCTGTTCGTTCTGGAGCAAGAGCTTCTATGCCAGGTATGATGGATACAATCTTAAACCTCGGATTAAATGAAGAAGTTGTCAAAGTATTAGCTGAAAAATCAGGAAATCCACGTTGGGCATGGGATTGCTACAGAAGATTTATCCAGATGTACTCTGACGTAGTTATGGAAGTCGGTAAAAAATATTTTGAAGAACTGATCGACGAGATGAAAGCTGAAAAAGGTGTAACTCAGGACGTTGACCTCACAGCAGAAGATTTACAGAAACTTGCTGAACAGTTCAAAGCTGAATATAAAGAAAAGATTGGGGAAGAATTCCCTACAGATCCAAAAGAACAGTTAATGGGTGCTGTAAAAGCTGTATTCCGTTCTTGGGATAACCCACGTGCTAACGTTTACCGTCGTGACAACGATATCCCATATTCTTGGGGAACAGCTGTAAACGTACAGATGATGGCATTCGGTAACATGGGAGAGACATCTGGTACAGGTGTTGCATTTACTCGTGACCCAGCAACAGGAGAGAAACACTTAATGGGTGAGTTCTTAATGAACGCTCAGGGTGAAGACGTTGTTGCAGGTGTTCGTACACCACAGAAGATTGACCAGTTAAAAGAAGTTATGCCGGAAGTTTACGAACAGTTCGTAGGAATCTGCAAGACTTTGGAAGATCACTACAGAGATATGCAGGATATGGAATTCACAATCGAAGATAAGAAACTCTACATGTTACAGACACGTAACGGTAAGAGAACAGCTCAGGCTGCTTTAAAGATCGCTTGTGATTTAGTAGACGAAGGAATGATCACAGAAGAGAAAGCTGTTGCAATGATCGATCCTCGTAACTTAGATACATTACTTCACCCACAGTTTGATGCTGCAGAATTAAAGAAAGCTGTACCAGTTGGAAAAGCTTTAGGAGCATCTCCAGGAGCTGCTTGCGGTAAGATCGTCTTCACAGCAGAAGATGCAAAAGAGTGGGCTGCAAGAGGAGAAAAAGTTGTTCTTGTTCGTCTTGAGACATCACCGGAAGATATTGAAGGTATGAAAGCTGCTCAGGGTATCTTAACAGTTCGTGGTGGTATGACATCTCACGCTGCCGTTGTTGCTCGTGGTATGGGTACATGCTGTGTATCTGGATGTGGTGACATCACAATGGATGAAGCAAACAAGAAATTTACATTAGCTGGAAAAGAATACCATGAAGGAGATCCAATCTCTCTTGACGGTTCTACAGGTAACATCTACGACGGAATCATCCCGACAGTAGACGCTACAATCGCTGGTGAATTCGGAAGAATCATGGGATGGGCTGATAAATATAGAACATTAGGAGTAAGAACAAATGCGGATACTCCGGCAGATGCAAGAAAAGCTCGTGAGCTTGGCGCTGAAGGTATCGGACTTTGCCGTACAGAGCATATGTTCTTTGAAGGAAACAGAATTGATGCATTCCGTGAAATGATCTGTTCTGAGACATTAGAAGAAAGAGAAGCTGCTCTTGAGAAGATCCTTCCAGAACAGCAGGGAGACTTCGAAGCTTTATATGAAGCATTAGAAGGTAATCCGGTAACAATCCGTTTCTTAGATCCACCGTTACACGAATTCGTTCCTACAACAGAGGAAGATATTAAGAAACTTGCTGATACTCAGGGAAAAACAGTTGAACAGATCAAAGCAATCATTGATTCTTTACATGAATTCAACCCAATGATGGGACATCGTGGATGCCGTCTTGCAGTTACTTATCCAGAAATCGCAAGAATGCAGACAAGAGCTGTGATCCGTGCAGCAATCAATGTACAGAAAGCACATGCTGACTGGGATGTTTGCCCAGAGATCATGATTCCGTTAATCGGAGATATCAAAGAATTAAAATATGTGAAGAAAGTTGTTGTAGAGACAGCAGATGCTGAGATCGAAGCTGCTGGTGTTGAATTAAAATACCATGTAGGTACAATGATCGAGATTCCAAGAGCTGCTCTTACAGCTGATGAGATTGCAAAAGAAGCTGATTTCTTCTGCTTCGGTACAAACGACTTAACACAGATGACATATGGTTTCTCTCGTGATGATGCTGGTAAGTTCTTAAATGCTTACTATGATAAGAAAATTTTCGAGAACGATCCATTTGCAAAACTTGACCAGACAGGTGTTGGTAAGTTAATGGAGACAGCTATTAAACTTGGAAAACCGGTTAATCCGAAACTCCATGTTGGTATCTGTGGTGAGCACGGTGGAGATCCTTCATCTGTTGAGTTCTGCCACAAGATTGGTCTGGATTATGTATCCTGTTCACCATTCCGTGTGCCGATCGCTCGTTTAGCTGCAGCACAGGCTGCTATTGCAAATAAATAATTTGTTATAAGGTAAAATGCAGTCTGTGCTGCATGCACAGGGCTGCTATCGCAGACAAATAATTTGTATTGCATCAATTAAAAAGGGGATATGTTATTTTTGGGAAAAGGTAATATATAGGGGGAAAACCCGCATGAACCGAAAGGTTTGTGCGGGTTTTTGTGTTGTGTAAAGGTAAGGATTGACAATCCATATATTTATCAATATAATTAAACCAAGAGTTTAATTAACTGAAGAGGAGAGGTATATGGGACGAAGAAAAAAAGAACCGAGGGCAGTACATAGAGAAAATATTGCGTCAGCGGCATCGGTACTGTTTATGGAAAATGGAATCACGGCAACTTCCATGAGTGATATTGCAGAAGCTGCCGGATACAGTAAAGCTACGTTATATGTATATTTTGAAAACAAAGAGGAGATCATTGGTCTGCTGGTTTTAGAGAGCATGCAAAAATTATATGGATATATAGTTACTGCGTTAGAAGAGCAGCAGACAACAAGGGCTAGATACGATATGATCTGTAAAGGTTTAATACAGTATCAGGAGGAATTTCCGTTTTATTTTAAAATGGTGTTGGACAAAATTAATGTTGATTTTAAAGATCATGATTACCTGCCAGAAGAGAAAGCTACCTATCATGTGGGGGAAGAAATCAATGAAAAAATGAAAGAATTTTTAGTGGCAGGCATTCAAAATGGTGATTTGCGAGAGGATTTAAAAATAATGCCTACGATCTTTCAGTTCTGGGGAATGTTAGCAGGACTGATACAGCTTGCAGCGAATAAGGAAGAATATATCAAAATGTCGATGGATTTATCAAAGAGTGAATTTTTAGAGGATGGGTTTGGCATATTGTACCATTCCATAGAGAAAATACCAGAATAATAGAAAGATGAGGAGTTTGAAATGAGTATATCCAGAAAAAAGATAGTGATGATTCTTATTATGTTGTTTCTTCTTTTAGCATCAATTTTTGGAACTGCTTATATAGATCGTGTTGGAGAGTATAAGCGGGCGGTAAAGGAAACGACTATTGAAGAAGTAAATATTTCGGATATTCCGGATGGAGTTTATATCGGAGAATATGATGTGAATTTTATATATGCAAAAGTGGAAGTAGATGTGAGTGGTGGGAAGATTATAGATGTTCGTATTTTAGAACACAGACAGGAACGTGGCAAAGCCGCGGAAGCTGTTGCAAATGAGATCGTTGATGAACAGAGAATAGACGTCGATACAGTTTCAGGTGCGACGAATTCGAGTATTGTTATTAAGAAGGCGGTTGAGGTTGCACTTAAAGGAAATGCATAAAATTCTATCGGGAGAGAGTAAGTGTATGTTAGGAATTTATTTGAGTGGTACAGGTAATACGAAATACTGCGTTACAAAGCTGGTAAAATTAATCGATGCGTCAGCCGATGTGGTTCCGTTAGAAGATGAATTTATCATTGATAAAATAAAAAGAAACGAAACAGTGATCCTTGGGTATCCGACGCAGTTTTCGAATGCACCATACATGGTAAGAGATTTTATCCAAATGCATGCCTCTTTATGGAAAGGCAGGAAAATGATATGTGTCGCGACCATGGGAGCATTTAGCGGGGACGGCTCCGGATGTGCAGCAAGACTTCTGAAAAAATACGGAGCAGTGATTTTAGGCGGCGTACATATTAAAATGCCCGATTCCGTGTGCGACAGTAAGCTGTTGAAAAGGCAGATGGAAGAAAATAAAAAGATCATTGAAAAAGCTGACAGAAAGATTTATGAAGCTGCAAAACGGATAAAACAGGGGGATTATCCGAAAGAGGGGCTGACAATTTTCTCACATATAGCAGGACTTTTTGGACAAAGGCTCTGGTTTTATAAAAAGACAGCGGGATATACCGATCAATTAAAAATAAATGAGGATTGTACGGGGTGTGGTATGTGTGCGGAAATTTGTCCCATGAAAAATATAATCATGGAAAAAGGAAAACCCCACCCAGGGGATCAGTGTACCATGTGTTACCGCTGTATCTGTAATTGTCCGAAACAGGCAATCACTCTTTTGGGAAGTAAAGTTATAGAACAGTATAAATTTGAAAACTATATAAATCTTACAAAAATGTAAGATACATCAGGGAAAATGTAAGCTAATGAAATGGCAGAACATTTTCCCTTTTGTTAATATTGGAGTATCGAATAAGAAAAACAGATTTGGGGGAGATTTTATGGAAAAGAAAAATAAGAAGAAAAAACGGACATGGATTTTGATAACCGCAGGTATGGTATTAGCAGGTATTGTTGCCGCCGGCAGCATATATTCCCATTTTGGAGGATTTGGAACCGGACCATGTGCAGATACAACGGAATTTGCACAATATGCAGAGCAGGTGGAGGACTTAAAGATACCGGAGAAAACAAAAATTGTGGCACTGGGGGAGGCATCCCATGGAAATGCAGAGTTTCAGCAGTTAAAACTTTCCGTATTTCAAAATCTGGTGGAAAATGCCGGGATAAGAGCATTTGCACTGGAGGGAGACTACGGTGGATGCGAGTATGTGAACCGCTACATTCACGGTGGGGAAGGAACGGCAGAGCAGGCTGCCGCGGCGATTGACTTTGCAATATACAGAACTGATGAGATGGCAGATCTGATCTCTTATATGCGAAAATACAATGAGACTGCAAAAGATGGAGATGATTTAAGGTTTTATGGGTTTGACATGCAAAGATGGTCCTATAATCTGCAGTATCTGATTGAAGCATGTGAAAAGGCGGGGATAGATGTGACAGAACTGAAGAAACTGGAGGATACAGAAGAACAGCACAGTGAGTATGATGTTGAACAGCAGAGCAGAGTGATCACAGAAATAAAAGAAGAATTACAAAAATCAGATGTAAAGGACATTGTACAGGCGGATCATCTGGCAGATACGCTACTGCAGAATATTTCTCTTGGGAAAGTGATCAATTCTGCCGTAGAAGGAAATGTGCTCAGAGACCAATTGATGGCAGAAAATGTGCTGTGGATCCTTTCTATGGAAGAGCAGAGGGGCAATTCCTGTATTTTTATTTCAGGTCACAATGGGCATATAGAGCGGTTTGGAAATTATGGCGCAGGTACCAGAGTGATGGGGAATATTCTTTCCGATGAACTGGGGGACGGATATTTTGCGATTGGAACGGATTTTTACAAGACGAACTGCAATCTTCCGAAAAATGATGGAAAGCGTATCACGCACACGTTTTATTCCTATGATCCTCTAGCGAAAGCCGCGAAGAAAGCTGGTTATGATATGAGCTGGCTGGATTTTTCAAAGGTTCCGGAAAATTCACAACTGAAAGAGCACATTACAGATCATGTTTCTATGGGATCGTTAGGAGAGGGCTACAGTGCAATTTTTATGGGACTTTTCCCACGCAGTTACCGCACATCACAATCGCCGGAAAAATTGTATGATGGAATGATCTTTGTTACCGATGCGCATCCGATAGAGATACGGGAAGAGATAAGTGAAAAATAAGACTGTCAAAAATCATTGGTCAGGTACAGGCAATCGACCGTATGGTTGACGAGGATGTGCCGTGTGAGGATGTCTTAGCGCAGATTACCTTGCCGGCGGAACAGAAAAAAGCGGATATCGGAATTGCGATGGGCGGTGTTGGAAGTGATATTGCGTTGGATGCAGCAGATATTGCGCTGGTGGATGATGAAGTAAAAGAACTGCCGCATCTGATTGCATTATCCAGGCGGATGATGATCACGATCAAATGCAATATGAGTTTTTCGATGGGGCTTAACTTTGTGGCGATCGTGCTTGCAATCATCGGAATTTTAAATCCGGTCGTGGGAGCATTGGTACATAATGCAGGTTCTGTGCTCGTCATCATCAATTCGGCATTGCTGTTACAATGGAAACAAAATAAATAGAAAAATGGATCTCCAGAAAGTGGTTTTTATTTTCTGAGATCTGTTTTTTTGTGAAAAAGCAACAAAAACAAAACATATGTTTGTATTTCGGGACGCTATATGGTATAGTTAAGTAAAGTATTACGAATGAAATAGTATAGGAGGAGAGCATGAAATTTCTTCATATCTCGGATTTGCATATTGGAAAAAGAGTCAATGAGTTTTCCATGATCGAAGATCAGAAATATATTTTACGGCAGATCAAAGAGATCGCATTGGAAAAACAGGTGGATGCGGTTATGATCGCGGGGGATATCTATGATAAGCCGGTTCCGTCTGCGGAGGCGGTACAGTTGTTTGATCAGTTTCTCACGGGACTTGCTGATTGCGGGAAAAAGGTGTTTGCAGTCAGTGGAAATCATGATTCCGCGGAACGTATTGCATTTGGTGCACAGCTTATGAGCAGCCGGGAAGTCTATGTTTCACCGGTTTATGATGGAGAGGTGAGGTGTGTTACATGTCAGGATGCATATGGGGAACTCTGCATCTGGCTGCTGCCGTTTATCCGCCCGGCGGTCGTGCGCCATGCGTGGAGGAAAGTGACAGAGGGGATATCCATTGAAAAAAAAGATGCCGGGACAAAACAGGATCTGGCACAGGAAGATGATGTGGAGACAGTGGAAACATATCAGGATGCCCTGCAGTTTGTCGTATCTCATATGCCGGTGGACGCATCAAAGCGGAATATATTGGTGGCACATCAGTTTGTGACAGGGGCTTCGCACTGTGAGTCGGAGGAAGTTTCGGTGGGTGGATTAGATCAGATCGGGGCGGAAGTGTTTGATGTTTTTGATTACGTTGCATTAGGGCATATTCATAGCCCGCAGCATATCGGAAGGGAGACACTGCGCTATTGCGGAACCCCGCTCAAATATTCTTTTTCCGAGGCGGAACAGAAAAAGTCTGTTGTTGTCATGGAGATAAAGGAAAAGGGAGATATTTTCATTGAAAAAGTTCCGTTAAAACCGCTTCGTGATCTGAGAAAGATCCGGGGAACATACATGGAACTGATGTCGAAAGATTTTTATGAGGGCACAGAAACAGACGATTATCTGCAGATCACACTGACCGATGAGGAGGATGTGCCGGATGGAATGGCAAAGCTTCGGACGGTATACCCGAATCTGATGCAGCTTGTCTATGATAACAGCAGGACCAGACAGAGCAGGCAGGTTGAGGTGACCGAACATGTGGAGCAAAAATCAGAGATGGAACTGTTTGAAGAATTTTACGAGATACAGAATAATCAGCAGATGAGTGAAGAACAGCAGGATTTTGTCAGAGAACTGATGGAAGAGCTGGTGCATTGACAAGTTCCTGAAAAAATAGTTTGAGAAGCAAATACAGGAAAACTGATGTTTCAGGGAACGAGATATTTGGGATTTGAGAGAAAATAGGAGCGGCAGGAAAGGAACGATTTATGAAACCAGTCAGTCTTACAATAAGTGCATTTGGCCCGTATGCGGGGGAGCAGACCATAGATTTTGAACGGCTTGGATCGCAGGGATTATTTCTGATCACAGGGGATACCGGGGCAGGAAAGACCACGATCTTTGATGCAATCACGTTTGCGCTGTACGGGGAAGCCAGTGGTGATGTGCGCAAAGCGGATATGTTCCGCAGCAAATATGCAAAAGATGACGTGAAAACATTCGTGCGTCTGACATTTGAGTACGCAAATAAACGGTATACAGTAGAGCGTAACCCGGAATATATGCGTCCGAAGGGACGTGGGACGGGAATGACAACGGAAAAGGCAAATGCCACACTAGAATACCCGGATGACAGAGAACCAGTGACAAAAAGCAGGGAGGTCACACGCGCCATCACAGAGCTGATCGGTTTAGACTGCAGACAGTTTACCCAGATAGCAATGATCGCACAGGGGGATTTTCAGAAAGTATTGTTTGCCAATACGGAGGAGAGAGGAAAGATTTTTCGTCAGATATTCGGGACGGATATTTATCGTGTGCTGCAGGACAAACTGAAAGATGCCGTAAAAAAACAGTGGAAAGAATATGATGAACTGCGGCGCAGCATCAATCAGTATATGGAGGGAATTGTCTGTGAGAGTGACTCTCTGGATGAAGAAGGGACAAGGATCGCAGAAAAAATAAATCTTTTAAAAAAGGAAAAATTTGACGGCAGGATCGAGGAGGGAATCTCACTTTTAGAAGAACTTTGTAAAGCGGAAGAATCTGCGTTGGAGTGCCTGCAAAAGGAAAAAGAGGCGCTGGATCAGCAAATAAAAAATATGGATGAACTTAGCGGGAAAGTGCGTGAAAATGCAGACAGAAGGCGGTTGTTGGAAGAAAAACAGCAGAAGCTGAAGGACTTAGAAGCGCTTCTGGTGCAGGCAAAAGCGGATATGGACAGGGCAGGAGAGGAAGCGGAATGCTGTGAAAAATTAGGCAGAACGATTGAAGAATATAAACAGAAGCTGGTGTTGTTTGAAAAAATACAGGAAATTGGTCTGTCGCAGGAAAAGAAGCACCAGGATATGGAAGAAAAGGTTCAGAAAAAACGGCAGGATGAACAGAGACGAACAGAACTGGAGGGAAAACTGCAGCAGGAAAAAGAGACCTTAAAATCTTATGAGGGCATTACTGCGGAAATACAACGCATAGAGCATGAAATGCGACTGATCACAGAAAAAATGGATACGCTGAAAAATCAGAGAGACAGGAGCCGTGCGCTGGAGGAGCATATTTCAGATCAAAATGAAAAACTTGATTTAAAAAAGAAAACAGAAAACAGTCTTTTAGAACAGCGGCAACTGTTAAAAGAAGAACAGGAGCAGAACAAGGATGCGGCAGGACAGGAGATTGCCTATGAGAAGGAAGTAAAAGAAATCCGACAGAAAATACAGGATCTGACAGAGATTGCAGAACAGTTGAACACATCAGAAAGAGAAGTAAAGAGACTTGGTACAGAACTGGAAAACGTACAGAAATCATATGAGGTAAAAAGCAGGGACTTACAGCAGCAAAAAGAAACGTGGGAGCAGCTTTCCGGTGCAGACAGCAGGGGAGAACAGGCAGAGAAAGCAATATTGGAAGTATCAGAGAGGATACGCAGGCTCGAAGAGCTGGAAAACAGGTTAGAGGATTGGGAGAAAGTCAGCAGAGAAAGGGAGAAAACTCAAAAACAGTATCAGAAAGCAGCCGCAGAGCAGAAACAGATCAGTGAACAATACCGGAGAATAGAACAGCAATTCTGGGATGCACAGGCGGGAATGCTGGCGCAGGGATTAAAGGAAGACGAACCCTGTCCGGTCTGTGGAGCCATACATCATCCGACACTGGCAGTCATACCACAGGAAACTCCGGATCGGGAAGTGTTAAAACAGGCAAAAGCGGAGGATGAAAAGGCAAGGGAGTCAGTCAGCAGACTGAGTGAAAAAGCGCATCAGCTCGTGACACAGGAAAATGAGAAAATGTCAGCAGTCCTAAAGGATGCAGGAGAACTGCTTGGTGAGCCTGATGTCAGAATGTCTTTAAATGAAATAAAGACGGAGACAAAAAGGCAAAAGAGTGCTGATGAGGCGAGAAGGGAAGAATATAAAGATCAGAAAGAAAAAGCGAAAAAGGATCTGGATGTCAAGCATGTATTAGAAGAACAGATGCAGTCTGCGCAGGATGAACTGGTTATGTTAAACGAACAGAACATTAATCTTGGACAGATGCTTGCCACGGCGACAGAACGGTGCACACAGCAGAAACAGCAGTGGAAGAAAAACGTTGCAGACTGTGGAACTGGCATAGAGCAGACAGAGGATCAAAAAACTGTTTTTGCACAGCTTATGCAGATTGAAAACGAACGGAACACGCAGTTTTTACAGGCAAAAAATAACAGGAAACGTGCAGAGCAGATCAAAGATGAATTAAAAGAAAGCGAAGAAACAATACAAAAGATAAGAGGAACAATCAGCAGTATTCAGGAAGAAATTGCAAAATTGACCGGAAACAGGGAAATTGCCGAAAAGCAGATCAGTGACGATATAAAATCTGCATGTAATTTAATTACATGTAATCAGAGCACTTTAACTGGAGATACAGATGTCAATACATTACAGACCATAAAAAACGCTGATGGGAGTCAGGTTTTGTCAATAGAAGATTTTGATGCAAAACCATACCATGTACAGTCTGTGATTACTATGCTGCAAAGAGCAGCCGATGAGAAAAAAGCGGAACTTTCCAAAAAACAGGAAGACGAACGAAAAAAGACTGCCTTAGAAAAAAAGATTCCGCTCGATGAAACAGAAATAAAAACACTTGCCGACCAGATCAATGTGGCAGAACAGGAGCTGGTACGTCTGCAGACAGAGTACGCAAATGAAGAAAAGAGTCTCAATGAGCTGAAAGAGCAGGTAAAGGATGTAACAAAAGAGGGGGTACAGACACAGATAAAAGAGTTTACCCTGAAAAAAAGAAATTTAGAAGAGAACAGAGAAAAGACAAGAGAAGCGTATCATAATTACGAAAAAAACAGAGAGACGGAAAAGGGCGTCATTCAGATGCTGCTTCGTCAGATTGAGGAAACAGAGAAAGCAATATCGTTTCCGGAAGAAGAGATCGAAAAGCAGGCGGGAGAACTGCGTGAAAAAAGAAATGAGATGGAAGAAAACAGGGCTTCAAAATATACATCTTATTGTACTAATAGGGAAATCTGTAAAAATGTCAACAAAAAACAAAAAGATATCGCACAGACCGAACAAAAGTATGTCTGGATGAAATCTCTTTCCGATACGGCAAGTGGAATGTTAAACGGTAAGGCAAAGATTGAACTGGAAACTTATGTGCAGATGGCTTATTTTGACAGGATACTGATCCGAGCAAACCGGAGGATGCTTACGATGAGCAGCGGGCAGTATGAATTAAAACGTGAGGAAGAGACAGGAAGCCGCAAGGAAAAAGCAGGATTGGAACTTTGTGTGATTGATCATTATAACGGGACAAAGCGCAGTGTAAAGACGCTTTCCGGTGGGGAGTCTTTCCAGGCATCATTGTCACTTGCGCTTGGACTGTCGGATGAGATACAGTCTTATGCGGGTGGAATCCGTATGGATTCCATGTTTGTGGACGAGGGATTTGGATCACTCGATGAGGATGCCTTAGAACAGGCGTTAAAAGCATTGCTGCAGCTCACCGAGGGAAATCGTCTGGTAGGAATTATTTCACATGTATCTGAATTAAAAGACCAGATCGACAAAAAAATAATTGTGACAAAGCAGCGGACGCCGGAGGGTGTCAGCAGTGTTGCAAGAGTGGAATAAAAAGAAACGCAATTTGGGGTAAACAGGTGTTACGGCTTTCGTCGATGCCGATATTAAGATCCAAAGTTATTGACTGCGGCACTTCAATGTGCTAATATACTAAAATATAGATAAAATCATGAATCAGAGAATCATAACAGTAAAGTAACGATAAAAGTTGCGGAAAAGAGGAGAAGATGAGCGAAAAGAAAATACCGTATAAAATTTATCTGGAAGAGAATGAGATGTCGACACAATGGTACAATGTGCGCGCTGATATGAAGAACAAACCAGCACCGCTTTTGAACCCGGCAACTCTAAAACCGATGACCGCGGAGGAACTGGGGCATGTATTCTGTGATGAACTGGTAAAACAGGAACTCGATGATACCAACCCATACATCGATATTCCACAGGAGATCCGTGATTTTTACCGCATGTACCGTCCGTCACCACTGGTGAGAGCATATTGTCTGGAAAAAAAACTGGGGACTCCGGCAAAGATCTACTATAAATTTGAGGGAAACAATACAAGTGGAAGCCATAAATTAAACTCTGCGATTGCACAGGCATATTATGCAAAGAAGCAGGGATTAAAAGGTGTGACAACAGAGACAGGTGCTGGACAGTGGGGAACTGCACTTTCTATGGCGTGTGCTTATTTTGATCTTGACTGTAAAGTCTATATGGTAAAAGTTTCCTATGAACAGAAACCATTCCGCCGTGAGGTAATGCGCACATATGGAGCAAGTGTAACCCCGTCACCGTCTGAGACAACAGAAGTCGGCAGAAAGATTTTAGCAGAGCATCCGGGCACAACAGGAAGTCTTGGCTGTGCAATCTCCGAGGCAGTAGAAGCTGCAACGACGAGAGAAGGATATCGTTATGTATTGGGAAGTGTGTTAAATCAGGTATTGTTACATCAGTCAGTCATTGGACTTGAGACAAAAGCTGCTCTGGAAAAGTATGATATTACGCCGGATATCATTATCGGATGTGCAGGCGGCGGTTCCAATCTTGGGGGTCTGATCTCTCCGTTTATGGGAGAAAAGCTGCGTGGTGAAAAAGACTATCAATTTATCGCAGTCGAACCGGCATCCTGTCCGAGTCTTACGAGAGGCCGCTATGCATATGATTTCTGTGATACCGGAAGGGTCTGTCCGTTAGCAAAGATGTATACACTTGGCAGCGGATTTATTCCATCTGCAAACCATGCCGGAGGACTTCGCTATCACGGCATGAGTTCAACTCTGTCACAGCTTTATGATGACGGACTGATGGAGGCAAGGAGTGTAGAGCAGACTTCTGTATTTGAAGCAGCAGAGCAGTTTGCAAGAATAGAGGGAATCCTTCCGGCACCGGAGAGTTCTCATGCGATTCGTGTTGCCATTGACGAGGCGTTGAAATGTAAAGAAACCGGAGAAGAAAAGACTATCGTTTTTGGACTTACCGGAACCGGCTATTTTGATATGGTTGCATATGAGAAGTTTAACAATGGAGAGATGACAGACTATATTCCGACCGATGAAGAGCTTGCAGTGGGATTTGCAGGGCTGCCGAAGGTGGAGTAAAAATAGCAGAAACATGGGCTAGTGTACTGGCATATTGATATTTGCTGCCGGTACTGATATTACCAAATCTGCTTGGAATGGACGGAGTCTGGCTGTCGATCACAACGGGCGAGATACTCAGTATGATCATGAGTATTTACTATTTTATGAAATATAGAAAAATCTGGAGTGAGAAGTAAGAAAGATTTCATTGATGAATCAAATCAGGAAAAAGTTTTTTCCTGTGCAAAGTAAGAAAAAGATAAATTGACACACAAAAATAGATGTACTATCATCTGGTTAGATGCAGGTACATCTATTTTTTGTATGCTAATTGGAAAGTCACAAGTTAGATTTTAATTTTCAGAGTTGGTTAGGAGTGGAGATCGCAATGGACGAGTCAGGAAGAAAAATCACAAAGATCGCGCGTGAAGCGGGGAAGTTTACATTAAAGATGATGAAAGAGGAAGGAATCGGAACGGCAGAATTTGATTTTATCCATTTCATCCGGCACAATCCCGGCGTCACACAGGCGAAAGTCAGAGAGCAGTTAAAGATTGATAAAGGGGCTGCTGCAAGGCGTGCGGCTAATTTAGAGAGCAAAGGATATCTTTACCGGAAACCGAACCCGGAGGATGGAAGAAGCCAGCTTTTGTATGCGACAGAGAAAGCGGAACAGTTAAAAAATTCAAAGGCGTCCATTGAGAGCGTGTTTTATGAGTGGCTTTTAGCGGAGCTGCCCAAGGAGGAAAAAGCGGCATTTCTTGAGACGTTAGATAAACTTTACTGGCGGTCGAAGGAACAGCGGCGGGCAGAGTTTTGCGATGTGTCAAAACTCGTGCAGTCCGGTTCAGACGACAGGATGGAAATGGATGGTGAGTCAGATGAGTGATAAGTACGACAGAAAAAATGCTGGAAGTGAAAAACAAAAATTTGAGGCAGACCATGTGATTTCCTATTTTAAAATGGAGTGGAAAGTTCTTCTTGCGGTAACAGTCTCCGGGCTGATTTACAATTTAGGACTCCTTGCCGGGCCATGGTTTGAGGGAAAAATGGCGGGCTGTCTGGTGGATATCCTTGGCGGCAGGGCAGGATTTCCTGATATGGGAAAACTGGTCGCAGCCTATGTGATCGCAATCGCAGTGGTGCAGAGTTCCAGATATATCAAGCGTTTTTATGTGAGACGTTTTGCAAACAATGTCAACCGGCGCATGAAACATGTTCTGTATGACAGCCTTGTGCATAAAAGCCGGGCAGAACTGGAAGAGGAAGGCGCCGGAAATGTCATGACAAAAGCGATTCTGGATGTGGATGACTGTGTGGAGGGCATGCGGAAATTTACCACGGAGATATTTGATACAGGGGTAGCTTTGCTTGCATATGCCGGAATGCTTCTCTTTTATGACTGGAGACTTGCGCTTTTAAGCATGCTGTTCCCGCCGGTTTCGTATTTTCTGGCAGAGAAGATGAAAGGAATTGTGCAGAGAACCGGGGCAGCCTATAAGGAGCAGTCCGGGATCTTAAGTGCCGCTACCTTAGACCGGGCATCCAATGCGGTCACCTATCGTGTTTATGGATGCGAGCAGGAGCGAAAAGATGCGTATGAGAAAAATCTTTCAGCTTACGAAAAATCTGCGGTGCGGGCGAATATATGGAGCGCGGCATTTCCGCCGATCTACCGTGTCATCTCGATGGCGGGTGTCATTTTCATTTTATATTTTGGAGGTAAAAACGTGCTTGGAAGTGGCTGGAGAGTCTGGGATGTTGCAGTATTTACCACATTTCTTACCTGTTTTACCAAACTTTCGGTAAAATCATCGAGTGCGGCAAAACTTTTTAACGCAGTTCACAAGGCACAGGTTTCCTGGAAGAGGATCAAACCTCTCATGAAATGTGTGGAACATGAAAGTGAAAGCAGAGTGCAAAAACAGGCAGAGCTTACGGTTTCCCATTTGAGTTTTGCATATCCGGGCGGGACAGATATTTATGAGGATATCACATTTTCTGCAAAACCGGGACAGATCATTGGTGTTACCGGTGCCGTTGCGTCCGGCAAGTCTACGTTTGGAAAGACATTTCTGTGCGAATATCCTTATCAGGGAAGTATCCGTTTTGCAGGCAGAGAGTTAAACGAGATGGGAAATAGTGTGTTGACCGGAACCATTGGTTATTTAGGACACGACCCGGAATTATTTGATGACAGTATAAAAAACAATATCCTGATGGGAGAAAATGAGGATACAGAAACTTATTTGAAAGCAGTATGTTTTGATAGAGAAGTTGCAGAGATGGAACAGGGACCTGACACGGTTGTGGGAAGTGGAGGAGTCAGACTTTCCGGTGGTCAGGCAAAGCGTCTTGCACTTGCGAGAACTTTGTGCCATAAAAGACCGGTGCTGATCTTAGATGATCCTTTCTCCGCACTTGACCGGAATACGGAACAGGAAGTATATACCAATTTAAAGGCGATGACGTCAGACAGCATCGTGATCCTGTTATCCCACAGACTCTATCTTTTCCCGGAAATGGATCAGGTGATCTGGATGGAGCATGGGCATGCGGCGGTCGGCACACATGAGGAGATCATGAAAAAATACCCGGAATATGCAAGACTTTATGAGGAGCAGACGAAGGGAAGTACGGCGGAGAAAGTAAATGCAGGAAAATGTGCAGAAACAGAACAAGGCAGAAAAGAAAGGGGGCGTGCAGAATGCATAGCGGGACGTGCAGCAAATTGAACAGCGGGACGCATAGCAGTAAAAATGTAGGCAGTGTCATGTGGCGGACGATAAAAAAACAGAAGTGGCTTTCCGCCGGGATCGTGTGTGCAGTGGCCGGTGCAATCCTGACAGCGCTTCTTCCACCGCTCATTCTTGGAACTATTATAGATACCATGACGACGGGAAATGTGGTATCATTTTATCTGATCTTTGCATATTTTGGATTTACACTGCTCATGGGGGCACTGGAAAGTTCAAGGGAAGGACTGCTGATTGTGTTCGGGCAGAAAATCACGCACGCACTGCGAAGCAGCCTGATGGATAAATATACGGATCTGACGGCAGATGCACTGACACATCAGGAGCCGGGGTCAGTGGTTTCCCGGTTCGTCGGGGATGTTGATACGGTGGAAAACCTGTTTACATCAGGCATTATCAGCATGTTTTCCGATGCATGCAAGATCGTCAGTATTCTTGCCGTCATCTGGTTTCGGAACAAGGGGCTTGCCATTGTGCTTTTGGTGTTGCTGCCGTTTCTGTTCTGGTTTACGCGCATCGTGCAGAAAAATATGCTGACCGCGCAGATCGAAAACCGCCGTGCTGTCAGCCGTGCCCTGGGCCATGTTCCGCAGACGCTTCACAACATCAGAACGATCCGGAGTCTCGGCAAAGAAAACTATATGGCAGAGCGTTATGATACCTGCATCGGCGAGAGCTACCGGGCGATGGAGCAGACAAATTTTTATGATGCAGTCTATTCACCAGTCATTCTGATCCTGAATGCGGTGGTTGTGGCGGTTGTCATGCTTTTTTCGGCTTCCGGCAATGCGAATGTATTAAGTCTGTTTGGAATGTCGGCTGGTACGGCGGTCGCTGTCATGAACTATATTTCGCAGATCTTTTCCCCGGTGGAGAGCCTTGGAATGGAGATCCAGACCATACAGTCTGCTGTGGCGGGCGTGCACAGGATCAATGAATTTTTCAGTCTGGAAGAATTACCGGAAAAGACTGATTACAGAAAAGAGAGTACACAAAAGAAAGATAACGTATTTGTGGAATTTCAGAATGTGACATTTGCCTACGAAGAACAAAATGTGCTAAATGGTCTCAGTTTTCAGGTAAAAGAAGGAGAACAGGTTACACTTTCCGGTCGCACCGGCGCAGGCAAAAGTACGATATTCAAGCTGCTGCTGGGACTTTATGAGCCAAAGGAGGGCAGCGTGCTGATACAGGGAGTTCCGGCACAAGATATCCCGGATGCAGAGAAACGGCATCTTTTTGGCTATGTGGAGCAGGCTTTTCATATGGTTCCGGGAACGGTAAAAGAGCAGATCACGCTGTACGATCCGTCGATCACTATGGAGGATGTCCGTGCGGCGGCACAGATGACAGGGCTTTCGGATACGATCATGAGTCTGGAAAACGGGTACGATACGCCATGTTCCGATGAAATCTTTTCACAGGGACAGTGGCAGCTATTGTCGATCGCCCGTGCAGCGGCGGCAAAGCCGAAACTGCTCCTTTTAGATGAGATCACGGCAAACCTGGATGCACAGACCGAAAAAGAAGTTTTGCAGGCATTAAAGCGGGTAAGTGAGAATCGGACGGTGATCTCCATCTCGCACAGGGTGAATGCGACGACCGGCAGGGTGATTCAAATCTGAAAACGTAGTTTGTTCCCGCAGACCGGCTGCTCACAAAGGATTTCTGGAAGCGCTTGCATTAAAAATCCCTGTCATGGTGGTATACTGCATTGTCAATCTGGATGAGATCGTGAAGATACCGGCGGTTTATCTGCATTATAAAAAGTATATCTGGGTGAGAAATATCACAAGGGAGGAAGATTAAGAGAGAAAAATCCAGTCTTGACATTTTGGAAAAATGCTATATAATTACTTCAAAAATGAACAATACAAAAAAGAAGTAAATGGAGGCGGATCATGATAAATATGAGTATTGAATTTGCCCACAAAATGTCACTGGCGTACAGTGCAACCTGCAAGACACTCTGCAGGGAACTGAAACTGCCACAGACTGCGTTTGATATACTGATGTTTCTGGCAAATAACCCGGATTATAAAACGGCGAGTGATATTGTGGAAGTACGGAAAATAAAGGCGAACCTTGTCTCTGTCAATGTTGAGAAGTTGGTGCGGGATGGATACCTTGAGAGGAAAGCAGTGGAGGGTGATCGGAGAAAAGTCGAGCTGATCTGCACGAAAAAAGCAGAGCCTGTGATCGAAAACGGGAAAAAACTGCAGCAGGATTTTGTGGAACAGATACTGTCTGGCGTGGATGAGGAGAAACGGAAAAAGATGGCAGAGATCCTCAACCAGATGGAAAAGAATCTGGATGAAATGCTGAAAGGGGAGCACTGACATGAACATGTTACTTACAATAATCGTTACTTTTTTTGCAGGTATGGGGGCAGGGCTTGGAACCGGTTTTGCGGGAATGAGCGCCGCGGCGGTCATCAGTCCAATGCTGATCACATTTCTAGGGATGGATCCGTATATGGCGGTGGGAATCGCATTATCCTCGGACGTTCTTGCAAGTGCGGTGTCGGCGTATACATACGGAAAAAATAAAAATCTCGATATCCGAAACGGTATCATCATGATGGTAAGCGTACTTTTATTTACCGTTTTTGGAAGCTATGTGTCAAGTCTGGTCCCATCTGCGGCCATGGGGAACTTTTCAGTCTTTATGACATTCCTTTTAGGAATTAAATTTATCGTGCGCCCGGTCATGACCACAAAAGAGGCGATGCAGGGAGTGTCGGCGGAGAAGCGGGCAGTGCAGTCTGTTATATGCGGTGTCCTCATAGGATTTATCTGTGGTTTTGTCGGTGCGGGCGGCGGCATGATGATGCTTCTGATCCTGACCTCTGTGCTTGGATATGAATTAAAGACAGCCGTTGGAACGAGTGTGTTTATCATGACCTTTACGGCACTTACCGGAGCGGCTTCGCACTTTGCAATCGGTGGTGCACCGGACTGGACCGTATTGATTTTGTGTGTTGTATTTACCCTGATCTGGGCGAGAATCGCGGCTGTTTTTGCCAACAAAGCAACGCCGAAGACCTTAAACCGTGCAACGGGTGTGATACTGGTTATTTTAGGACTTGTGGTAATGCTTTTTTAGTACGGCAAACGGATATTCCGCAGGAACGCGCGAGGAATATTCAGGACAGGCGCTCAAAAAGAATATTGCCCGTGACAAAGTTGTAAGCGCCTCTAAGGTATATTTCAATCCAGACAGATTATCGTCACAAGAGTGCATGAACTTTCGGAACGTCACGGTGTGAAAATGCAGCAGATCGCGCTTGCATGGCACTGGGCAAAAGGTGTTGCATCACCGATAGCTGGTGCAATCGACCATAATCCGGCGGAGGGTGTGATGCTTTTGGATGAGAAGAAATGATGATGTATAGGATTTTGTTTAGTTTCACATATAAAAAAGCAAAAAAATATCTACATACTGTACAAAAATATCAAGAAAATATTAATAAAATCTAAAAAATGTTAAGAATGTGCTAACAATACAAAAATAATACGGTTTTCTTTGTACAAGATTCTGCCTATAATTAAATCATAAAGTTGCAGCGGCAAAGAGGGGCAGCGCAGCAAACAAATTAACCAATTACAGGAGGGTTTCTTATGAAGAAAAAAGTTTTATCCGCAATCGTATGTGCAGCAATGGTATTTTCCATGACAGCGTGTGGCTTACAGTCACCAAATACAGGTGGAAACAGCGGCGGAACAACAAATGCAGCATCAACATCTAATGCGTCCGCAACATCAGATGCAGCAGAAGCAGAAACAACAACTGAGGCAGCATCCTCAGGGGACAGCGCAACAGAACCGGTCGGACCGGCGGTCACACTGGTTTATGCAGAGGTTAACCCGTTAGAGGGAACCATCGTTGGACAGACAGCAACCGCTTTCAAAGACAAAGTCGAAGAGCTTTCCGGCGGAAGCATCACGATCGATATTCAGGCAAACGGTGTATTAGGAGCTGAGTCAGATGTCTTAGATACCATGCTTGGCGGCGGCGGTACGATCGATATGGCACGTATCTCTGCATTCGCACTGACAAGCTACGGCGGAGAAAAATCCAGTCTTTTATCTGTACCGTTCACATTCGTAAACAGAGATCATTTCTGGAATTTCGCTACATCAGATCTGGCACAGGAATTTTTACTTGAGCCGCATGAGAATGGAAGCGGTATCCGCGGACTGTTCTACGGAGAGGAAGGTTTCCGTCATTTCTTTACCGTAAAACCGGTTTCCGGAATGGAAGATCTTGCAGGCATGAAGATCCGTGTATCAAATGACCCGATCATGACGGGCATGGTTGAGGCACTTGGAGCAAACCCGACCGTTGTTGCTATGGGTGAGTTATACTCCGCATTACAGACAGGTGTTGTTGATGCAGCAGAGCAGCCGATCGCAAACTATCAGGCAAATGCATTCCCGGAAGTTGCAAACAACCTGATCTTAGATGGACATACATTAGGAGCAATTCAGGTAGTTATCACAGATGAGGCATGGGATAAATTAACACCGGAACAGCAGGATGTATTAACAGAAGCTGGTGAGTACGCTTCCCAGTACAACCGCAAGATCTCTGAGGAGACAGAAAACAAGATCTTAGACGAGTTAAAAGCAGATGGATGCAACGTTGTTGAAGTAGAGGATATCACACCATGGCAGGATGCATGTAAAGATGTGATCGAAGAGGCAACAAAAGATAACAAAGAGTTATATCAGCAGATTCTTGATATGGCAAACTAAAAGACTGATGTATCAAAGGAGCACAGAGAGAATACCTGCTCTCTGTGCTCCTTTTCTAAAGATGGCTATTTTTAAAGGAGGAAGATGAGTTTATGCCAAAATTTTTTCAGACCGTTGATAAAATAAAACCGGCATATGACATTACATATAAGATCGTTTTATTCATATGTAAATTATTGCTGACGGCAGATCTTGTGATCACAAGCGTCTGCGTTGTCGGAAGATACGTTCCGTTTGTGCCGGATCCGGCATGGAGCGAGGAAGTCGTTCTGACACTGATGTCCTACATGGCAGTATTGTCCGCAGCACTTGCAATCAGAAGAAATGCACATATCCGTATGACGGCATTTGACCAGTATCTGCCAAAATCCGTGATCCGTGCACTGGATATTTTAGCAGATGTGGCAGTATTAATCCTTGGTGTGGTAATGATTACAGTAGGATTTTCCTATGCAGTCCAGATCGGTGCAAAAGGAAATTATGTAAGTATGCCAAGTGTTTCAAAATTCTGGATGTATTTCCCAATCCCACTTGCAGGAATTGCAATGGTGGTATTTGAGATTGAAGCAGTTTATAACCATATCAAAGGAATTTTTGTAAAGGAGGAAAAATAATGAGCGCACAAGGAATTGCAATCACAGTATTGCTGATCAGCTTTTTAGTAATGATACTCCTTAGATTTCCGATTGCATATGCAGTTGCATTGTCATCATTACTTTGTTTACTGACACAGGGATTGCCGCTTACCACGATCTGTCAGCAGATGGTAAAAGGAATCAGTTCTTTCAGTCTGATGGCAGTGCCGTTCTTTATCACGATGGGTGTACTGATGGGTACCGGTGGTATATCAGAAAAACTGATTGCACTTGCCAATGCCTGCGTCGGTTGGATGACCGGTGGTATGGCAATGGTAAATATCGTAGCATCTTATTTTTTCGGTGGAATTTCCGGTTCTGCATCTGCTGATACTGCTTCTATCGGAAGTATCATGATCCCAATGATGGTAGATCAGGGATATGATGATGATTTTTCTACCGCAGTTACCATTACTTCTTCCTGTGAGGGACTTTTGGTTCCGCCAAGCCACAACATGGTTATCTATGCAATGTCAGCAGGTGGTATTTCCGTAGGAAGTTTATTCCTTGCAGGATATCTGCCGGGTGCTTTACTTGCAGTTTCCCTGATGGTAGGTTCTTACATTATCTCAAAGAAGAAACATTATCCAAAGGGAGATAAGTTCAGCTTTAAGGGATTATTGAAGCAGATTGGTATTTCTATCTGGGCACTTGCAGCGGTTGTTATCGTAGTTATCGGTGTAGTTGCCGGATGGTTCACCGCAACAGAGTCCGCAGCAATCGCTGTATTTTACAGCCTGATTGTCAGTGTATATATTTACAAAGGACTTGACTGGAAAGGTGTATGGAAATGTTTAGAACAGTGTATCGATACCTTATCGATCGTATTGATCCTGATTTCTACTTCGAGTATTTTCGGTTACTGCCTTACCACATTACATGTACCGGATATGGTAGCAAATGCGATCGTAGGATTTTCAACAAACCCGATCGTGATTGCACTTTTAATTGACTTGATTCTTCTGTTCCTTGGCTGTATCATGGATATGGCACCGATTATCCTGATCGCAACACCGATCTTACTTCCGATCGCAACATCAATCGGCATTGATCCGGTACAGTTCGGTATCATCATGGTATTAAACTGTGGTATCGGTCTTTTGACACCACCGGTTGGATCCGTATTATTTATCGGTTCCGCAGTCAGCGGTGTAAAAATGGAACGTGTCGTAAAGGCAACACTTCCATTCTATATCTGTATGATCATTGTATTAATGTTACTTACATTCATTCCGGAAGTAAGCCTTCTGTTACCGAGAGTATTTGGCGGCTACGGCGGATGATTTTAGAATTACGGGAGGAAATGGCATGACATATCAATTTAAGAGCGAAGTGACCGCAGGAGATTTCTGGAAACTGACAATGAGCCGGACATATCGTTCGGTGGCGGGAGTCTGCAACATGGTCTTTACGGTGGCGATGATTTTATTTACAGCAAAATTTTTCCGTACCTCAGGGGATCTGATGCAGATGCTGATGCTCTTTGGATGTCTGCTGTTTCCGGTGATCCAGCCGATCGCGATCTATCTGAAAGCCAAAGGGCAGGCAAAAACGATGCCGAAAGATGTAGAACTTTCCTTTGACGATGCGGGACTCCATGTGACTGTGGGGAAAGAAAAGGAAAGCATTGGATGGAAAAAGCTGCGGGTGGCAAACGAGCCTGGCATGATGATCGTTTTTTCCGATGCAAGACATGGATATATGCTTACAAACCGTATTTTGGGAGCACAGAAAGAACCATTTTTTGCATTTGCAAAAGAAAGGATCGCAGAGACGAATTAGTGTATGCGGGCTGGCAGATCAGACAGCTAAATGGAGAAAGAAGCAGGATGGGACAAACAGCTTGAAGAAAAGGATAAAAAAGTGGTGGCAGGAGCTTACCATTCAAAAGAAAATAGCAGTGTTTACCGGGATGGTCTGTGTGACCATCCTGCTTTCCGTTGTTTTTAATGTCTGGGTTGTCCGGTTTTCACTGACCGATTTTAATGGTATTTTGCAGGACAATGCAAAGTGCAGTGAACTGATCCAGGCATTAGAGCAGGAGAGCACACTGTTTGAAAGCTATATGAGAAATCCGGATACGGAGAAAAAAGAAGCGTTAGAGCGTTCCATGAAACGTACAAAACATGCGGTTTATGATCTGCCATTCCAGTATCGCAGGATCGGGGAACTCCGCTATGCAAAAACATGGTCGATCCGCAGCAGCTATGAAGTTTATTGCACTAAAAGAGATGCAATCCTGTCCATGGAAGATAATGTGACAGATTATGTCAGCAGGCTGTATGAAGTTTATGACATGCAGGACTACTTAAAAGATTATGCCGGAACACTTATGAATTATACGATCGAGGAGGGAGATGTTTCGTACCAGAAAAAAGTTCCGACACTGATCAGTGTTCCGCTGGTGGTAATTTTTGCAGGAATCCTGCTTCTTTTTGGAATTGCAGAGATGGCGGCACTGATGAAAGAAACGATCATGGCACCGATTTTTAAACTGGTACATGCATCACAGAAAATTGCTGCAAATGATTTCTTTATCAGGGATGTTGAGGTGGACAACAAGGATGAGCTTGGTGAACTGGTCCGGGCGTTCAATAAAATGAAATTCGCCACAGGAGAGTATATCCAGGCACTGGAGGAAAAAAGAAAGACCTTAGATCTTTTGCATGAGGAGGAGCTTGAAAAGTTAGAGACGGAAAAGCGTCTGGAGATGACAAAGCTTGAACTTCTAAAAAGCCAGATCAATCCACATTTTCTGTTCAATACCTTAAATGTCATCGGTGGAATGGCAAGCCTTGAGGAAGCGGAAACTACTGAAAAAATGATCCGTGCATTGTCGGCACTTTTCCGCTATAACCTGAAAAATCAGGACACGGAGGTGTGCCTGTCACAGGAATTAAAAATTATGGAAGATTATATGTATCTGCAGCAGATGCGTTTCGGAGACAGAATCACATACCGAAAGGATTGCAGCGTGGATGCAGATAAAGTCATTGTTCCGGCATTTACATTTCAGCCGCTGGTGGAAAATGCCATCATTCATGGACTTTCGAAAAAAGAAGAAGGTGGGACTGTCCGGGTACATATCTGGCAGAAAGATGGATTTACGTTAATTACCATTGGGGATAACGGGCTTGGAATGGACGAAGCAGCACTTATGCATCTGCGGGGAGAACTGGAAAAAGAAGATGGAAAGACAGGCATTGGCCTTGGCAATATTTTCCGGCGGATCCGTGCAATGTATCAGGATGGAAATGTAGAAATCTACAGTAAAAAAGATGTGGGGACTGTGGTAAAAATACAGATCAGACATAAGGAAGTGGGGGAGCATGATGTACCGTGTGTTGGTGGCGGACGATGAGCCGATAGAGAGAATGATTGTGGGGAGAACGATAAAAAAATATTTTTCCGGACAGTTAGAAGTTGTGGAAGCCGTAAACGGCAGGGAGGCGGCAAAGTTTTTTACAGAAAAAGATTGTAAGATCGCGCTGCTTGACATTGAGATGCCGGGTGTGAATGGTTTGGAGGCAGCGGAGCAGATCCGGGAGAAAGACAGGGATTGCAGCATTATTTTTCTGACTGCATTTGATGAATTCAGTTATGCAAAACGTGCGATCTCCGTACATGCACTGGATTATCTGCTGAAACCAGGGACTGAGGAAGAACTGGTGGCGGTGCTTGAGGAAGCAATACGGCTGCTTGAGGAAAAGGCAGATGGATCGCAGAAAAATGTCCGGGAAAAGCCTGTGGATATGCAGGAAAAAAAGAAGGATGCAGAACTGGAAAATGGCAATGTCAGGATGAGCGCTGTGGCAGAAAATATCAGACAGTATATTGACATGCACTATAAAGAAGATATTTCTTTACAGAGTGTAGCGGAGAAGATGAATTATTCAGACGCCTATTTCTGCAAAATATTCAAACAGTGTTTTGATAAAAGTTTCATTGGATATCTGACAGAGTACCGGCTGGAACGGGCAAAGCAGCTTCTTGCCGATGTCCGTATCAATGTAAAAGATATCAGCGTAAATGTGGGATACCGGGATTCAAATTATTTTGCAAAAGTATTTAAGCGTGCCATGGGAAGTACTCCTACGGAATACCGCATGGAGATTTTAAAACAGATGAACAAAGGGAACACTGCCGGAGGATTGGGATAAATGAAAAAAAGACGAATCTTGATTTTGTTTGCGGCAGTGGTTTTGAGCGCCGGATTTTTTCTGTATCACAGGCTGCGCAGCGTGAGAGCTCCCGAATTTGTCCTGTCCTATGCGGAGAACCAGACGGAGGATTATCCGACAACACTTGGGGCAAAAAAGTTTGCCGAGCTGGTGGAGAGGGAGAGCAGCGGAAGAATAAAGATTTTAGTTCAGGCAGAGGGGGAACTTGGTGCAGAGAGCGGTGTGATCGCACAGATGCAGTATGGAGGCATTGATTTTGCAAGGGTTTCCCTGTCGCAGTTAGCAGAGTACATACCGGAATTAAATGTTTTGCAGATGCCATATCTGTATTCTGATTCGGATCATATGTGGAAAGTGTTAGATGGCAGGATCGGTAGTGACTTTTTGGAGAAAGTAAGTAAAAGCGAACTGATTGGCCTTTCCTGGTATGATGCGGGAGCAAGAAATTTTTATAATTCTAAAAAGCCGATCACCTGTCTTGAGGATATGGCAGGTATGCGTATCCGTGTGCAGGAATCGGAGGTGATGGTCGATATGGTGGAGGCACTTGGCGCGACGGCACTGCCGATTCCCTATGCGGATGTTTATTCCGCATTAGAGCGCGGAACGGTGGACGGGGCGGAGAATAACTGGCCTTCTTATGAGGCGATGAATCATTATGAGGTGGCGAAATATTATACAGTTGATGAACACAACCGGGTACCGGAGATGCAGATCTGTTCGAAACATACATGGAACAAGCTTTCGGAAGATGACCGTCAGATGATCTTAGAGTGCGCAAAAGAATCTGCGCTGTATGAGAGAAAGTTGTGGAAAGAACGTGAGGCGGATTCTAAGGAGATCGCTTTGAAACAGGGTGTGGAAGTGGTAGAACTTTCTGCGGCAGAAAAAAAGCGTTTTCAGGAGGCGGTCATGGGCGTGTATGAAAAGTATTGCGCGGACTACATGGACGTGATCGAACAGATTATCGAAGAAAATAATGAGTGAGGAGAAACAGATGGATTTTTTACAGGATAAAATAAAAAAGAAACAGTTTTTATGCAACTACAGTGTTTTTTTGCTGAATGGAATGCTGGCACTTTCGATTGGATCCCTGCTTCCTTTTATCAGGGATGCAAGAGGACTAGATTATGCATTTTGCGGATTGATCGTAAGTCTGCATTCTGTGGGAAATCTGTTTTCTAGTTTTACCGCAGGATTGCTGCCGGTCGCGATTGGAAGAAAAAAGAGTATTTTGTTTTTTAATCTGTTTTTTGCACTTTCGTATGTGCTGATCATTTTCGGAAATCACAACTGGTGCATTGCAATGGCATTTTTCCTGACAGGTGTTGCGAGAGGAGCAACGAGTAATTTCTGTAACACGGCAATCAACAGTTTAGCACCGGGAAAAGCATGGACGATCAATGGACTGCATGCGATGTTCTCTGTCGGGGCATTTTTATTCCCGATTCTTCTGACACTGTTTACGGCAACAGGGGAATCCGGCTGGATCACAGCGTGTTATTTTATGCTTGCGATGGGAATTTTAAGCTGGATTTTATACGCAATGATCCCAATGGAAAATGACCGGGTGGAAAAAGAGAAAAAAGGCGGCAGTTTCGGATTCTTCTCAGAACCGCTGTTTTATCTGTGCGTTGCAACATTATTTTTCTATCTCTGCGCGGAGCAGGGTGTCATCGGATGGATGATCACATATTTTAAGGATACAGGATTTCTGCCGGCATCCCTATCCCAGATGACGGCGAGTGTACTCTGGGTGATGATTTTAGCAGGACGTCTGACGACAGCCTGGCTGTCCACCAGAATGCAAAAAGAAAAACTGCTGCCGATCATGGGCGTAGGACTTGTATGCTTTTTCTTTTTACTGTTATTCAGCCGCAGTACCGTATGGATCGTGATCGGTATCATGGGTTTCGGTTACAGCATGGCGGGAATTTATCCGACGACGGTTTCCTTTGCAGGAAATCTCATTGAAAAATATCCGATCGCGTGGAGTTTTATTTTAACAATTGCAAGTATCGGTTCGATCGTAATGCCGTCGATCATTGGGAAGATCGCAGAGACAGCAGGTATCTTTTATGGAATGGGATCGATCGTGGTCGTTGTGTTTATCGATATGGTCTGTATTTTAGCGCTGGTGCGTTATCTGAAAAAACAAAATCAATAATATTATACGAGGGGGATTTCATATGAAAACGAAAAAAAATCAGATCTGGAACTTTAACAATGAAATTGATGCAGAAGTTTGCGGCGAGGGCGTGAAGCGCAAAATATTAGCGTACGCCGATGAGATGATGTGTGTGGAGAATCATTTTGAAAAAGGTGCCATCGGTGCACTGCATCATCACCCGCACACTCAGATCACCTATGTGGTGTCTGGTCAGTTTGAATTTACAATCAACGGAGAAAAGAAGATCGTAAATCCTGGTGATGCCCTGTTAAAGAGAGATTCCATCGAGCACGGCTGTGTCTGCCTGAAAGAGGGAATCCTCTTAGATATTTTTACACCGATGCGGGAAGAATTTGTGCAGGATCAGGATTGACAATCCGCGCACAAAATGCTAAAGTACGGTTAATGCGAGGAAGTGAAATAGTAATCATGGAAAGTGTCCAGAGAGAGGACGGCAGGTGCGAGTCTTTCACGGAACATGATGAACCGGTCATGGAGCTGCATACCGAATGGAAACATCAGGCTATGCCGGGTTCTCCCGTTACAGAGATAAGGTATCAATGAAAATTTGTACCGGAGTGCAGGAACATCCTGAAATTAGGTGGTACCGCGGATTAAGATAATTCGTCCTAAGCTGTATTTAGTTGCAGCTTGGGACTTTTTTAATGTACAGGATTCGGATATCAAAAGATGAAAAACACATCTTTTGATATCATCATCTTCCATTTATGCAAACAAAAAGGAGGCAGACAATGAAATTAGAAAAATTAATCGGAGAACGTTTTCGTGAGAGACCGGCAGACTGCGTGATCGACAGCCATGCCCTGATGGTAAAAGGCGGCTACATGAAATACATGGCAAACGGCATTTACTCTTCCTACCTTCCACTCAAACGGATCACACACAAAATCGAGCAGATCCTGCGTGAGGAGATGGATAAATTAGACGGACAGGAAGTATCATTTCCAGTTGTGATGCCGGCATCCCTTTGGGAAGAATCCGGCCGTTATGAGAGCGTGGGAGAAGAATTATTACGTTTTACTGACCGGAACAATGCAAAGATGGTGCTTGGAATGACACATGAGGAGGCTGCCGTACATTTAGTGCGCGAATACGCCAAAAGTTACAACAAATACCCATTTATGATCTACCAGATCCAGACAAAATTCCGGGATGAGGCAAGACCGAGAGCCGGATTGATCCGCGTGCGCGAGTTTACAATGAAAGATGCGTATTCCTTCCACACCAGTCAGGAAGATTTAAACCAGTACTACGAAAAATGCCACAAAGCATACGAGCGTATTTTTGAGAGAGCAGGCATCCCGGAGGTCGTATCGGTGGCTTCAGATTCCGGTATGATGGGTGGAAGCCTTTCCCATGAGTTCATGCTTCTTACCCCGGTCGGTGAGGATTCTATCGTGCTGTGTAATGAATGTGATTTCCGCGCAAATATGGAAGCGGCAGAAAATATCTCTGATATAGCAAGAGATGCAGTGTCCGCAGAACTTGAAAAAGTGCATACGCCGGACATTCATACGATCGAGGATATCTGTAAATTTTTCGGGGATGAAACCTGCAATTCCTGTAAGGCAGTTGTATACCAGAAAAATTTGGATGACACCTATGTGGTCGTATTTATCCGCGGCGATCTTGAAATTAATGAGACAAAACTGGTCAACTATTTGAAAGATGAGATACATCCAGCCATCATCACCGAAGAGTGCGGATTAAACGCAGGTTATATCGGACCGGTCGGACTGAAAATAAATGGAGATGCCATCGTTTTATATGACAGATCATTAGAAAACAGAAATAACCTTTCCTGTGGTGCAAATGAGGACGAGTACCATTATAAGGGACTTGATATGCAAAGAGATGTGCCGGATGCAGAATATCATGATTTTGCAAAGGCATATGAGGGCGGTATCTGCCCGAAATGCGGAAAAAAGACGATCCGTATTTCCAGAGGAATCGAGGTCGGAAACATCTTCCAGCTTGGAGATAAATATACGAAAGCCATGAAGATGACTTATGTGGATCAGAACGGAGAGAGCAAAACACCAATCATGGGCTGTTATGGCATTGGTGTCGGCAGACTTGCCGCCGCTGTCTGCGAGGCACATCATGATGAGTACGGACCGATCTGGCCAAAATCGATCGCGCCGTGGCAGGTTCATCTTTGTGCGGTAAGAGCGGACAATGAGGAAGTCAGAAAGTTTGCGGATGATCTGTATGAGAAATTGCAGGAGATGGGGATCGAGGTTATTTATGATGACAGAACCGTGAGTGCCGGTGTCATGTTCTCCGATGCCGACTTGCTCGGTATCCCGCTCCGTGTTATTGTGAGCCCGAGAAATATGAAACAGGGAGTTATCGAGGTGGCTTCCCGTGACAAGACGCTTCAGACACAGGTAAAAATGGAGGAAGCGGCAGAGCAGGTGAAGAAGTATCTGTGATAAGGTGATATTATTCTGGATAGGAACCCCAATGATTGAGAAAGAGAAAAAGTGGTTTATGAGCCTGATAAGAGGTATACTATTGTTAGTGATGCAGGCTAATTCATGACAATAGAATGTTTGCGGAGCGTGCATTCTATTGTTTATACTGTAGATTGAATAGGAGTGACAGAATGGTAAAAGGTACAATGTTTTCCGGTGAATCAAAAAATATAGAGTCTAAAGTTTCATTACCAGACAAAAGTGAAAAGTACGTGAAAACAATCGTAGCTTTTGCTAATACGCAGGGCGGCAAGCTGATTGTCGGTGTAGATGATAAAAACCATCAGGTTATTGGTGTGGAAAATGATATATTATTTCAGACCATGGATGCGATAGCAACTGCAGTTTCAGATTCATGTATGCCACAGATCATTCCAGATATTGAACCACAGACAGTGGAAGGAAAGACGATTATTATAGTATCTGTCGAGGCTGGAAAAAATCGACCATATTATCTGAAATCAAAGGGAAAAGAAAATGGTACCTATATACGTGTAGCAGGGACATCCAGACAGGCATTTCCAGAAAAGATAAAAGAACTGGAAATGGAGGGTGCTAGAATTTCATGGGATGAACTTACATGTGTGGGATATACAGTTACTGAAGAAGCGACAGAAAAACTTTGTCAGGATATCGAAGTTTTTCGGAAAAAAGCGGGAATGTCAGAATATTCTGTTAAGAAGGAGTAGCTTATTAATTGGAAGATTCTCAAGCAGAGTGAGGGACAATTATTGGCGACAAATGCCTATGCGTTGCTGACATCCGGGTATTTTCCGTTTTCTAAAACACAATGTGCTGTATTTAAGGGGACGGGTCCAGCAGTATTTTTAGATAAGCGGGAGTTTACAGGTCCTATATATACACAGATATAGGAAACGGTAGATTTTGTATTGAGAAATATAAGGCTTGGAGCAACGATTGAGGGATTAGTGAGAAAAGAAAAATATGAGCTTCCACCAGAAGCAATCCGGGAAATGATTATTAATGCCCATTGCCACCGAAATATTTTAGATGAATCTTGTATTCAGGTTGCGATTTATGATGATCGTTTGGAAGTAACATCTCCGGGAGGTTTATATAATGGACTGACTTATGAAGAAGTTATGAATGGTCATTCAAAAATCAGAAACAAAGGAATTGCTAACATATTCAGCCAGATGGGGCTTATAGAGGCATGGGGCAGTGGAATTAAAAGAATTCTAAATGCAGCAGAAAAGTATGGACTTCCAAAGCCGAGAATTCAGGAATTTGATAATATGTTTCGTGTAGAACTTTTCAGAAAGAATTCTTTGACAAAGCGAGAAAGAATTGATTTCATAGATGAATTAGAATTGGGACGGAGAAGAGACGGAGAAAGTTCGGAGAAGGGACGGAGAAGAATCGCCATATTGAACTGAACGATACGCAGAAGAGAATTCTTAACTTTCTTTCTGATGATCCTAATTTGTCCGCAGTAAGATTAGCAGAGCAATTAGGAATCAGTAGTCGAAATGTAGAAAAGAATATAAAAAAACTAAAAGAATACGGTATTCTTATTCGACATGGCTCGCCAAAGAATGGATACTGGGAGATTGTTGTTGAAAATTAAAAAAGAAATTTATGGAGAAAATCATGGAAATAAAAAGCATACTGATCAAAGACACCACAAGAGAAGAAAGAATCCGCATAGTACAGGAAGGCTTGAACCAGTGCGGGGGAGCCTGCGATTTCTGCAATGGCTGTGACAATTTAGGCGGCGGTTCTGTTGATGCATTTTACGAGCCATACATCAATGGCGAGAAGGAACTGCGCGAGATCAATGAAGAATACAGAAGCAACTCCGGTCTGGTAAAGTAGGTGCAGTATGAGACCGCCAGAGATAGCATCTTCCACAGAAGAGGAAAGAAGACAGTATATCAAAGATACCTTTCCGTGTATCGCAGACTGCGATATGTGTGGACTTTGCACCGTATTTAAGGGCAAAGATCCGGAACGTGCACATGCAGATTATATCAGCGGAAAACGAAGTTATCTGGAGGTGTCTGCGGATTACAGGTAAATAGCTGCTGAAAGAATAAAGAAATGATTTAAGAACCATACACTTTTTTGCTTAAACAAAATGGCAGAAATGACGATATTAACAAAAGAAACAATGATGTTAAGATTTATTTGTAATACCGGGGGTAAAAATGAGTTATACGATCAATTTTTCAAAACAAATGTCTGGGATTTTACATCCGAATCCGAATATGTTAAAGAGCACGAAAGAAAAAATGGAGAGACAGTCAGAGCGGGACAGTAAAGTTGCATTTTTTGAGGCACAGAAAGAAAATCTGAAAAATATGAAAACCGAAACGGTGGAGGATATTGCCAAAAAACTGGAAATGTTCCATACCTATGAGGATGAGATCGCTGCGGCAAAGCAGGAGTATAACAGTTCGCAGATGTTTCATATCATGGATGAGGCGGAGGAAGAGGCTGAGAAAAGAGCCAAAGAGGCAGAGAAGAATAAGCCAAAGACCGAGGAAGAAAGAAAAGAAGAAGCTGTGGATGAGGCGCTTGGAACAGACGATGACAAGGGAATGCTTGCTGAAAATATGGAGAAGCTGTCAGAGATCACAGATCAGATGACAGAAGAAATGACCGGTGACCTGACGGAAAACATCGAAGCACTGCCAACGGAGAAAGCACCAGAAGAAACTGCAGAGAAAGAATTATCAGGACAGAAATTATCAACGAAGGAACTGTCAACCGAGGAAAAATTACAGCAGGATGCCATAGAGAAAAAAGCATATCACCCGTTTGACATGCGCGCATAAGAATCCGTAAAGGACTGGGGGAAATGGTTAAAGCAGCCGATAAATAAAGTAACCACTCGGTCCTTTCAGGGGAGTGGAGCAGTCCCGACTGACAGACGGACTGCAGAAAGGAGAAAAATGACAGTTAACGGGGTAGGAAGTTATGGAACATTTGCTGTATCCGGCAGTTCCGGGAGAAACGTAAAGTCCGGACAATCGGTTCGTTTTAATTTTCAGGCTGCAGGCGAGAAGGCTGATAATCTGCTTGCCGGAATGAAAGAACTAGATACCGGAAAAAGAAGTTCTGACAGGAGTATATTGGAGGACAGCGGTTGCTTTGACAGCAGTTATTGGTCCGAAAATATGAAGAAAGCGGCAGAAACGGCAGATTCAGAGCAATCTGTCACAGATTTACGGGAAGAATATGCCAGGCTTTTAAAAGAAAAATCTGAGGAGATCTTTACAAAAATCAAAAATGGTGAAACGGAAAATTCCTATCAGATCGGGTCACAGTCCTTTACAGAGAAAGAGTGGGATGAATTTCTCAGCAAATTCGATTCCTTAGAAGATGCGATCCGGAAACTGATGGAGGAAGAACAGGAAAAAAGAGCGGCAGAAGAGCTGGGAAAGGAGAAGGAAACATCTGTGGAAGAAGCATCCATGGAAAAAGTATCCATGGAAAAAGGGTTCCAGACGGAAGGTGATCTGCTCACGGCAGATTCCACATCCTGTACATATCCTGCCGATCAGCCGGATAAAGAGGATATCCGCTATATCACCTGGTATACCGAGGAGGGTATTTTCTGCCGGAAAGCGGGACAGACAGAAGGCTATGAGTGGTCTATTTCTTTTGAGAACAGGGAACAGTATGAAAAGGTCATGTCATTGATCGGTCAGCTTCCGTCCGACTGGAATCTGCGTTTCGAGGCGCATGAAAATTTCTGGAGAGATTTTTTAGATGATAAGATCGACGTGGATGATTTTATGGATTTTATGCGCAGCATCAATCAGGGTGAAAAGATATTCTGCCGGTATCCGGGAGGTACTTTGTATACCGCCGATGAGATCGATTCACTGATGTTTGAACAGTATTTAAAGGAAAACCATATGACACTGGAAGATTACCACGCCAGCCAGGAAGCCTTTCGGGCAAAGCATGGATATCCGGGATATTATTAAAAAGATTCGGGGGTCAAAAAATTGAAAACCACCTTTTGCCTCCCGAATCTTAAAAATTATTAGCAGGTGCCGTCTGTAACACAAAAAATTGTGTACAGGCGGCACTTTGTGTTATACTCTGAATACGAAAGATGTATCTGAGTTTTTAGAATGTCAAATCACACAAAGTATCGCTTTGTTTTGTTCGAATATCTGAAAATAAAAGAACAGATTATAGAAAGTGAGATATGAAGAAATGCAGTACCACGGAGGAGACATATACAGTAATCGAGAAAAAAGGACAATCAATAAATATAGAAAGGGAAAGTGATATGCAAGAAAATATAAATTTTATTGTGGCAATAGTTACGTCTCTTATTACAATGTGCACATTAATATATAATACTTTTTTTAAGGGTGGTTTTAAACGGGAAAAACAATATTATAATAAGATATTGATTCCATTTATTGAAGCGTTAAAAGCTGGAAATGAAAATGCGTTACAAGAGATAAAAGATCAGATAAACCATACCGATGAATGTGTTCCAAAATATGTTATACATTTGATAAATACATCTCAAATCCAAACGGATAATACGATAACAGATAAAAAGTTATTAAAAGTATTTATATATGATTACTTGGATATTTATCCTAATGATGATAACAGGATGGATCAATTACCATGTATAATTCTTAAAATTTTTACATATTTTAAATTTTTTCTAGCATTTTTGTTCCTTATGGTAGGTAATATGTATTTGTTTATAATCATAAATAGTTTTTTGCAATATGGAATGGATAATGGATTTATTTCATCTTTTACATCAAATATTAGAAGAATAGATTGTTTTGAAATATTAAGGGCTGTAATTTGCTATGGATTATATGTGGCTGTTATTTTTTGGGCGAAAAATTCTAATATAGATAGATATACAACTCGAAAGAAGAAAATTGAAAAAATGATTTGCAGGAAAGTTAAGGCTTATGATAAAAGAAATGACAAGTATGTATATTAAAAAACAAATAAGAAAGAAAGCAACGCGCTAGGACAGTTATGAATCAAGCAGTTTGTAGCTGGCTGTTTGCTTTTTAGATTTAATTTCCAAAAGTGAGAAAAGTTATGAAATATTTATTCAAAACTTCGTACCCAGCATGTTATAATTGATGTAGTTGAATATGAAGGCTACAGAAAGGTTACTCACCGTGAGGAGATTTTATATTTATAATGAGGAGAAAAGGATTATGATTAAATTAGAGAAAAAGAAAAGTTGCATTATATGGATTCTTATGACAGTGATATGCACATTTTTTGTTTGTATGATCGGAAATGTAAGCGTAGAAGCAAAAACTGTAACAAAGGATATTACAATAGGGAAAGGAAAAACATATGCCATTGAGCAGACTTTTAGCGGAAAGGCAACATTTAAGACTAGCAACAAAAAGATTGCTGTAATAAAGAATGGAAAAATCATAGGAAAATCGATTGGAAAAGCTAAAATTACGATAAAGGACAAAGGAAATACATATATATATAAAATTACTGTTGCGAAAGCATACTTAAACCAAAATGAAATTATAGTTAATGTTGGAAAAACTGTAAATCTTAAAATAAAAGGCATGAAAGGGAAAGTAAAATGGAGTTCCTTGAATAAAAAGGTAGCGACTGTAAAAAATGGTAAAGTTACTGGAAAGAAAACAGGTAAAACGGTTATTCAGGCAAAAATAAATGGTACTATCTTGAAATGTAATGTTAAAGTGGAAAAACCGGAGCTCAGCAAGAAGAAAGTCACTATCGAGAGTGGAAAATCGTATATATTGAAAGTAAAAGGTACAAGCAGGAAAGTGGTTTGGACGTCTTCGAATAGAAATGTTGTTACAGTAAAAAACGGTAAGATTACTGGAAAGAAACAGGGAAATACGACAGTCATTGCAAAAGTAAACGGATCTGTATTAAAATGTAACATAAGGGTTACAGCTGCAAAGAAGCCGCATAAAGATGATGCACAAAATACTGAGAGTACAGAAGATAAAAAGCCTGATAATAATGACAGCATTGAGACAAAAACACCAAAATTAAGCACTACATCTATTACTTGGAAATTTGGTGATGGGGATGATGGAACGTATTTAACATTGAATAATGCAGATTGTGATGATGTTATATGGAATACGTCAGATGAAAAAATAGTGCGTATATATCCTGAAGGAAATAGTGCTGTAATATATAATAATTTAAAAGGTGGAAAAGCTATTGTAACAGCAACTTATAAAGGAAAGACATATTCTTGCAATGTAGTAAGTTATAGCTTGTATAAAACCAATATTTCACGCGAAGAAGGAACGGGATTTGATTATGATGAATCAGCGAAAAATATGGATGAACTCGTAAATACGGAAAACTTTTTAGGAGTTTCTTTGGATTGGACGTGGAATAGAACTGATTTGGTTCAGAAAAAGACTACACCAGATGGATCATACACACATTATATTGTGGAGGATAGCGGAACAACGGAAGTTACAGGAATTTCCAAGGATGGCTTCACGAAAGCTGTGATAACAATTAATAGTTATGGAAAATACATTGATAAAAAGGGTACTTATGATGAGAAGCTTACAAATGAGGTCTTTGAATTGTTGAAAACAGAGGAAACCAGGAATACAGACAAAAATTCATCGTTTTATTCTATGCCGAACGACCAGTTAGAATTTTTACTTTTTACAGCAGATAAATGGTATAAAGGAGAGATATCAGATAGAAAAAGAGTAAATTTGTTTCGCTATACGCCATTTGAAAATGCAATGTGTTCGTATTCGCCATATGGAGAAAGAGAATATATGGGGGGAGCCAATAGTAAGGTTATAGAAATAAGTGGTAAAAATACGGCAAAAGAAGTGGTTGAAGAAATAAATAATTCGATGGGAGACAAAAATTGGTCAAGACCATTATTATTTATTAAAATACATAAAGATAAAGAAAAAATATATGTGTATTTGGTGCAAGGTTAAAACATCTGTAGTGTTGGAAATACATAATAAAATAGAAATGAAGAGAACTGTAAAATATAAACTTGGTAAAGGTTTCGCTCTTAATATAAGGGTGAAGCCTTTTTATATTGTAAAGGTTTCAAGTTCTGTTTCAAGATCATTAATTCGCTTTAATAGATAAAGTCTTACCTTTTCATCTGGCGTGTGATCAGCTTCATATTTTAACTTATTTATAGTATTCTGTTTATTCGCCCATTCTTTTAGAAAGTTTTGTAAATCAGGAGAATTAAAAGAATAGATTACAAAGTGCCGTCTGTAACACAAAAAATTGTGTACAGATGGCACTTTGTGTTATACTCTGAATACGAAAGATATATCTATATTTTTGGAACGACAAATCACACAAAGCGTGGTTTCGTTTTGTTTCAATGTCCGAAAATAAAAGAACAGACTACAGAAAGAGAGAAATAAAGGAATGCAGTACCACGGAGGAGATATATACCGCAATCAGATAAGACTGGATTTTTCGGTGAACACCAATCCGCTTGGAATGCCGGACTCGGTAAGGGAAGCACTTCATCAGGCGGTGGAGGAGGCGGAACATTACCCGGATATCCATGCACAGGAACTTGCAAATGCAGTTGCAGAACAGCTGCGGATATCAGAGAAAAAGCTTGTGTTTGGAAATGGTGCGTCAGAATTGTTCCATGCCGTTTTACACGCAGTAAAACCATCGAAAATACTGATCCCGGTGCCGTCCTTTTTAGGATATGAAGAGGCGGCAAAGGCGCTGGACTGTGAAGTTATTTTTTATGAGATGAAAAAAGAGGAAAAATTCTGCCTGACCGAACGGATCCTTGATGCACTAGATGAGAGCATTTCTCTGGTGTTTCTGGCAAATCCAAATAACCCGGTCGGAAATCTGGTTGAGCCGGAACTGATATTTAAAATTGCAGAAAAATGCAGACAATGTGACATTACACTGGTGCTGGATGAGTGTTTTATGGAACTGACCGGAAAAGAACAGAAATATTCCTTTTTAAGTTATTTAGAAGAATTTCCGAATGTGGTCGTGGTGCGTGCATTTACCAAATTATATGCGATTCCGGGGGTGCGGCTTGGGTATCTGGTCTGTGAACAGACTCTGGCGGAAAAGATCAGATTGCAGCTGCCGGAGTGGAATCTTTCGGTATTCGCCCAGAGGGCAGGAGTCGCTGCAATCAAAGAGCAGGGATATGTTGCACGCACTGTGACCTGTATACAGACGCAAAGGCTGTTTTTGCGTGAAGAATTAAAGGCGGCAGGATGCATTGTGTATGATTCCGATGCAGATTATCTGTTGTTTTACAGTGAAAAAAAGCTGGATGAACTTTTTTTACAGCGTGGTATTTTGATTCGTGACTGTAGTAATTTCCGGGGACTCCAGAGCGGTTATTACCGGATCGCGGTAAAATCGGAAGAACAGAACCGGATATTTGCAGAGGTGTTGAGAGAGATCCATGGAAATGCGCAGGCAGTAGAATTTGTGCTGCCGGGAGAGATCGAGGGGCGCAGTTTTGCAATTATTACAAAAGAACTGGAAGAACGCAGTATTGTGATCCCGAAAGAGCAGGAGCCGGTGACAAAAAGAGTGATCCACACGAGTGCGGATTTCGGATATGCAGATACACTTACTTTTTCGGAGAATGCAGTGGAGATTGCAAAACACCTGATCCGCACAGGAGCGGACATCGTGACAGACACAAATATGGCGCTCTCCGGTGTCAACAAAAAAGTGCTTGAGGCACATGGTGGAATGGCGCATTGTTTTATGGCGGACGAGGAGGTTGCAGGAGAGGCAAAAAAACGCAAGGTGACAAGGGCGGTCGTTTCCATGGAACATGCGGCAAAACTGGACAAGCCGGTCATATTTGCCATCGGCAACGCACCAACGGCACTGATCCGTTTGTATGAGCTGATTTGTGATGGAATTTACCGTCCTGCATTTATCATCGGAGTTCCGGTCGGATTCGTCAATGTGGAGGTGGCAAAGGAAATGATCCTGCACACCGATGTGCCATGTATCGTGAACCGGGGAAGAAAAGGAGGCAGCAATGTGGCTGCTGCGATCTGTAATGCACTTTTGTATGAAGTGCGGCGGGAGGATGCAGCGAAAAAGGTGGATTGATATTTACAAATGGAAATGGAGATACCTATGCGTTACGGATTTACGACCGGAAGCTGTGCGGCAGCGGCGGCAAAAGCGGCGGCATATATGCTGATCACCGGAAAAATAAAAAATGAGATAGAGATCGAGACGCCAAAAGGGATTCGGTATCATGCTGAAATCACGGATATCCGGCGAAGTGAAACTGCAGTGAGCTGTGCCGTGATCAAAGATGGCGGAGATGATCCTGACATTACGACGGGCGCACATATCGTGGCAGCGGTTTCAAGGATTGACGGCGGCATACAGCAAAAAGAACCGTCCGTGCATCGGCAAAAGAGTACGATGGATGGCAGCATGCAGCAAAAAGGGCAGTCCGCACATTTACAGAGAATCGTAATCGACGGGGGATATGGTGTCGGACGTGTTACAAAACCGGGATTAGACCAGCCGGTCGGAAATGCAGCCATCAATCATGTGCCGCGTGAGATGATCGAAAAAGAGGTGCGGGAAGTCTGTGCGCTCACGGATGAAACGGCAGATCTTCTGGTGGAAATTTCCGTGCCGGAGGGGGAGACGCTTGCGGCACAGACGTTTAATCCGAGACTTGGCATCACAGGCGGAATCTCCATCCTTGGGACGAGCGGTATTGTGGAGCCGATGAGCAGCAGGGCACTGCTTGAAACAATCCGGGTAGAGTTAAATCAGAAGCGTGCCATGGGGTATTCCATTGTGGCAGTCTCACCGGGAAATTACGGACTGGATTATATGAAACGGACTTATGGTTATGATCTCGATAAGAGTGTAAAATGCAGTAATTTTATCGGAGATACGATCGATATGGCGGTGGAAAATGGATTTGAAGCCATGCTTCTGACCGGTCATATCGGCAAGCTGATAAAAGTCGCCGGCGGCATCATGAACACACACTCGCGGGAAGGAGACTGCCGGATGGAACTGATCACGTCATCTGCTCTGTCAGCGGGTGCCGATGCAGATACGGCACGTCAGATCCTTTCCTGCGTGACAACGGAAGAGGCGGTTAATGTGTTGAAAAAAGCCGGATTGTGCGAAAAGACGATGGAACTGATCATGCAAAAGATAATGTTTTACCTGAATAAAAGAGCTGCAGGGAAAATTGCGGTCGCATGTATTTTGTATTCCAACGAGCACGGAGGACTTGGAGAGAGTGCAGGGGCGGCAGAGCTGCTTGCGAGACTGAAGGAGGAGAAAAGATGATTTATTTTGCAGGTGCCGGCTGTGGGGCGGCGGATCTGATCACGGTGCGTGGAATGAAACTGTTAGAAAAGGCGGATGTGGTGATCTATGCAGGATCACTGGTAAATCCGGAGCTGCTTTCCTATACCAAAGAGGCATGTGAGATATATAATAGTGCCACGATGACGTTAGAGGAAGTGATCGAAGTGATGAGAAAGGCAGAGTCGGAGAGCAAGATGGTAGTGCGCCTGCATACCGGGGAGCCAAGTCTTTACGGCGCAGTCAGGGAGCAGATGGACTGTCTCGATGAACTTGGAATTTCTTATGAGAGCTGTCCGGGAGTTTCCGCCTGCTTTGGTGCAGCTGCATCTCTGCAGATCGAATATACACTGCCGGAGGTCTCACAGAGCCTTATTATTACCCGCATGGCAGGAAAAACATCGGTGCCGGAAAAAGAGAGTATCGAGAGTTTTGCAGCACATCAGGCATCCATGGCGATCTACTTAAGTACCGGTATGTTAGAGGAACTTTCCAGACGTCTTGTGGCAGGTGGGTATACGAAAGACACCCCGGCAGCGTTAGTGTATAAGGCGAGCTGGCCGGAAGAAGAAGCATACCTGTGTACAGTGGAAACATTGCCGTTGGTTGCAAAGAAACATAATATTACGAAAACAGCACTGGTTCTGGTGGGAAATGTTCTTGCAAATAAACGCTGCGCGCGCTCAAAACTGTATGCGCCGGATTTTGAAACGGAATTCCGTAAAAAGAAGGAGTAACACATGCAGATCGATATCATGAGTTTTACCAGGCGCGGGATAGAACTCTCGGCAAAGATACGGGAATGTCTGTATTCGTGTGGGAAAGGGTACGAAGTGTGTCTGTATACAAAGTATGGCAGATATCAGGAAATATCAGATGCAGAGATACAGACTGAGTGGATCCGGGAACACAATCGTGCCAATGGCAAAAATCCGGTTTATGTCAAAGAAAGCATCTACGACTGGATGCGCGCGCGTTTCGAACAAAACAGAAATGGGAAAAAGACAGCAGTCATCTGGATCGGCGCATGCGGAATCGCGGTGCGCGCCATGGCACCTTCTCTGCGTGATAAACTGACAGACATCCCGGTTCTGGTGGTGGACGAGGCGGGACAGTTTGTTATCCCGGTTTTGTCCGGACATTATGGCGGAGCAAATGAACTTGCAGGACTGCTTGCAAAACGGATCGGTGCAGTGCCTGTCATAACAACGGCAACCGATGTCAATCATGCGTTTGCCGTGGATGTTTTTGCGAAAGAAAATGGACTTTTCATACAGAATAAAGAGGAAATTGCAGGAATTTCGTCGAAAATTCTCGATGGAAAGAAGATTATGATAATGACAGGCGGGCGGGTGGAAGGAGAGATACCAAAATCGGTACTGATATCTGACATAACAACATGTGAAGAAAATCCGCCACAAAAGTGGTCGGTGAAAAAAGAACAGGACCATATATCTATGCCGGATGTTGTGATTTCTGCAAGGTATCCGGTAAAAAATATTCCAAAGAGTCAGGTCATAGATGAACAGGTGGATGTTAAAACGCATACAGATCCGCTCTGGCTGATCCCCCGCACCATCATCCTTGGCATGGGCTGTAAAAAGGGAAAATCCTGTGAGGAGATCGGGCAGTTTGTCTTAGAGACATTAGAACAGGAACAGATATCCATACAGGCAGTTACAGCGCTTGCCACGATCGATCTGAAAAAAGAAGAACCGGGATTTTTAGAATTTGTAAAAAAATATGGGCTGGACTTTCTGACGTATCCGAAAGAAGTCTTAAAAGAAGTGCCGGGAACCTTCAGCGGTTCGGCATTTGTGTCACAGACAGTCGGCGTGGACAATGTGTGTGAACGCGCAGCGCTTGCAGCATGCAGGAAAGAAGATAAAGAGAAAATAAAGCAGCCTGGATGTGGCAGTGAGGGAAAAGAAAAATCGTATATGCAGCAAAATTGTGACAGCAGGGAAAATCAGAAAAAAATGTTAGTACAGGGCAGGTTACTGCTCAAAAAGAAGGCAAAAGACGGAATGACGCTTGCGATAGCTGAGCGGGAATGGAGTGTAAGATTTGATGAAACATAAAATATATATTGTGGGAATGGGACCGGGAGAAGAAGCAATGATGACGATGCAGGCGTATGATACACTGCTGGCATGCGATACGATCATCGGCTATCAGGTTTATTTAAAACTGTTAGGCGAAGCATTTGCGGAAAAAGAGCAGCTTTCTACACCGATGAAGCAGGAGCGGGAGCGCTGCATCCTCTGTTTTGAGAAGGCGAGGGAAGGGAAAAAAGTATCCCTGATCTGCAGTGGGGATGCGGGGGTCTATGGAATGGCATCTTTGATGTATGAGATCGGGGAAAGTTACCCGGACTGTGAACTTAGTGTCGTGCCGGGCGTCACCGCTGCACTCAGCGGGGCTGCGTGCCTTGGAGCACCATTAAACCATGATTTCTGCGTAATCAGCTTAAGTGACTTACTGACGCCGTGGGAAAAAATAGAAAAACGTTTAAGAGCGGCGGCGGATGGGGATTTTGCGATTGCGATCTACAACCCGTCCAGCAGAAAACGTGCGGACTATCTGATGCGTGCCTGTGATATTCTGTTAGAGACAGTTGAGGAGACACGCCCGTGCGGATATGTGGAAAATATCGGAAGAGATGAGTCAAAAATGGAACTTTGCACGTTAAAAGAATTGCGGGATCGTCAGGTCAACATGTTTACGACCGTGTTTATCGGTAATTCAGAAACAAAGATCATAGACGGACATCTCGTCACTAAAAGAGGATATCATATATGAAACGGATATTGATTTTTTCCGGCACCACAGAGGGCAGACAGTTAGCGGATATCTTAGATGCATCCGGGATCTGCGCGGATGTCTGTGTCGCCACGGGATATGGGCATGAGGTCATGACCGAGGGGCAGTATCGGAATATTTACACCGGAAGACTTACGGAAGAAGAAATGAAAGAATTCATGCAAAAGGGAGACTATGCTGCAATCGTTGATGCAACGCATCCCTATGCGGTCGTGGTTTCTTCTAATATCAGGCAGGCGTCCGCACAGGCAGGACTTCCGTATTATCGTCTGCGGCGGACACTGCAGTCGGCTGGAGATGACAGCGATGTAATTTATGTAAAGTCACAGCAGGAATGTGTCCGCGCGTTAGAGCAGACCAGTGGAAATATTCTTCTTACAACGGGAAGTAAGGAACTGCACTGTTACTGCGAAAATGAGACATTGAGGGAGCGGCTGTTTGTCCGTGTCCTGCCAGGGACAGAGAGCATAGAGATCTGTCATAAAAACGGCATTTTAGGGAGACAGATCATTGCCATGCAGGGCCCGTTTTCCGAGGAAATGAACCTTGCACTTCTCCATCAGTATCAGATCCGTTATATGGTCACAAAAGAGAGCGGTGCGTCCGGTGGATTTTCAGAGAAGATCAGTGCCGCGAAAAAGGCAGGGGTATCAGTATTTGTGATCGAAAACCCGGAGGCGGAGAACGGGGAGCAAAAGGAAAACCTAGAGGAAATTCTTCAGGAAATAGAACGTTTGACCGGTAAACACATTCGAAGAAAACAGATGCAGGTATCTCTTGTCGGGATCGGCATGGGAAATACAAAACTGATCACAGAGGAAGCGGCGGAGCGTATAAAAGGCGCAGATCTGTTATTCGGGGCAAAAAGACTGCTGGATGCGGTGCCGGCGCAATGGAATGTAGCTGCGGAACGACTGCCGTATTATCTGGCAAAAGACATTCTTCCATGCCTTGATGATGCAGGTGAAAAAAGTGGGAAAGCCATTTTCCATGCAGTCATTTTATTTTCCGGCGATACCGGATTCTACAGCGGCGCAGAAAAAATGATGCAGGCATTGCAGGGCAGGGAGAACACGGAGGTGTCCGTCTGTCCTGGGATTTCCTCGGTTTCTTATCTGGCTGCGCGCAGTGGTAACAGCTGGCAGGATGCTAAAATCGTCAGCCTGCATGGGACAGACCAGATGGAGCGTTTGATAAAAAAGGCAGGGATGAGAGAAAAAGTGTTTGTTATTACATCCGGTGTTTCGGATGTCCGCGAAATCGGGAAGCGGCTGATCGAATGTGGATTAAAAGAGACGACTGTGACGGTCGGATATGCGCTGTCCTATCCGGCGGAACAGATAAAAACATTGTCTCCGGAAGAATGTATGCAGCTTACCGACGAGGGACTTTATACCTGTCTGATCCAGAATCAGAGGATTTCGGGAGAAAAAAAGAATTCTGATCCAAAATTCCTGACGCATGGTCTGCCGGATGACGCATTTTGCCGGGATAAGGTGCCGATGACAAAGGAGGAAGTCCGGGAGGCGGCAATCTGTAAAATGCACCTGACACCCGACGCGGTGGTTTATGATATCGGAAGCGGGACAGGCTCAATCGCGGTCGAGATGGCAAGGCTGTCAGACAATCTTACCGTCTATGCCATTGAGCGAAAACAGGAGGCTGTCGCACTGATCGAAAAGAACTGCACAAAGTATGGACTTGCCAATGTAAAAGTGATCTGTGGGGAGGCACCCGGGGCACTTACAGGGCTTCCGGTTCCAACTCATGCATTTATCGGTGGAAGCAATGGCAGTTTAAAGGAGATATTAACGGATTTATACCGGAAAAATCCGCGTATGCGTGTGGTAGTGACGGCAATTACGTTAGAGACGGTTGGGGCTGTTTCTTCTATATTAAATGAGTTTCCGGTGGAACAGGAAGAAATCATCCAGATGTCAGTCAGCCGTGCGAAAAAGGCGGGACGTTACCATCTGATGCAGGCGGAAAATCCGGTGTTTATCCTGTCGTTTTATTTTGCAGGAGGGACGGAGTCATGAGGACACCAAGAATACTGATTGGCGCGACAGGAAGTGGAAGCGGAAAGACTACGATCACCTGTGCACTGCTTGAAATATTAAAAAGACAGGGGAAAAAAGTACAGGCATTTAAGTGTGGACCAGATTATATCGATCCGATGTTTCACCGCACGGTACTTGGAATACCATCGAAAAATCTGGATACGTTTTTTACCGGGGAGAAAATGACGGCAGAACTGTTTATGGAGTCTGCAGTAAATGCAGATATCTCTGTGATGGAAGGCGTAATGGGACTGTATGACGGGTTAGGCGGGATCCGGAAAGAAGGATCTGCCTATGACCTTGCGACGGTGACAGACACGCCGGTCATTTTAGTCATCGATGCGCACGGAATGGGGAGGAGCATTCTTCCGCTGATCGCCGGTTTTCTTTCCTATGATACGATTCATCTGATCCGTGGAATTATTTTAAACCGCACCTCCGGCGCATTTTTTGAGACGATACGGCCGGAGATCGAGAAGAGTTTTCCGGTAGAAGTTCTTGGATATTTTCCAAACCAGAAGGAGATTCTTTTAGAGAGCAGACATTTGGGACTTAAACGCCCGGAAGAAGTAGAAAAGATGGCGGAACTGCTGGCAAAAACGGCGGATATGTTAGAAAAGACCGTCGATATAGACAGGCTTTTCGCAATCGCGGAGGGGGCATCAGAACTGCCGGAAGGCAGCACATTAGAAAAAGACAGTTACGGTAAGCAGAAAGTACATTTGCAAAAAAGCGGAAAAAGACCCGTGATTGCCGTGGCACGCGATGAAGCGTTCTGTTTTTATTATGAGGACAACTTAAAGGCACTTGAAAAAGCCGGCGCAGAGATTGTATTTTTTTCACCGCTTCATGATGGAAGTGTGCCAAAAGAAGCGGACGGTCTATTGCTTCCGGGAGGGTACCCTGAACTCTATGCGAAAGAATTATCTGAAAATAAGACGATGCTTGCGGATATCAGGGAAAAGGCGGAACTCGCGATGCCGATCGTTGCTGAGTGTGGCGGATTTATGTATCTGCATCAGACGATGGAAGATACAGAGCATCATGTTTATGAGATGGCAGGCGTTGTGCCGGGAGACTGCTTTTACACAGGGAAACTGGTTCGTTTCGGGTACATCGAACTTACGGAAAAAGAATCAAACTTTCTGCCGGAAAATGGCAGCATAAAAGGGCATGAATTTCATTATTTCGACAGTACCGCAAACGGTGATGACTGTGTGGCATTAAAACCGGTAAGTGGGAAAAAATATGACTGTGTTTTTGATAAAAATTCATGCTTTGTGGGATTTCCGCATCTTTATTATCCATCTGCGCCGCAATTTGTGGAAAATTTTGTAAAAAAAGCAAAAAATTATGCGGACAGGTCAGAAGTAAATAGCTAAGGAAGCATTTTAATGCAGCAGGATAAATAAATTGTTGTGAAATACAAAAAATATGAAGTGAAAACACAGGAACAGAATTTAAGTAAAAACAGGGGAATACAACCGTGAAAAATACAGAAAAAACAGGGATACTCTACGGAATCGGCGTCGGACCTGGTGACCCGGAGCTGGTCACATTAAAAGCGGTACGGATCGTTGGAGAGTGCGATACCGTGATACTCCCGGCAAAAAGCAAAGAGGACTGCATCGCCTACGGAATCATGAAAGAGGCATGTGGGAAAATTGCAGAAAAAGAATTGATATGTATGCCCTTTCCGATGACAAAGGATGAGAGCAGACTTACTGCGGCGCATGAGCAGATCTGTCTTGAGATAAAAAAATTGTTAGATAACGGCAGACAGGTGGCTTTTTTGACGATCGGAGATCCGACGGTTTACTCCACTTACCAGTATATCCATAAACGTGTGGTAAAAGGCGGCTATGAGGCACATATCGTAAACGGAGTCCCGTCTTTTTGTGCGGCGGCGGGGGCACTTGGAATATCGTTAGCGGACAATAAAGAAGAGATCCATGTGATACCGGCATCCTATGAGATAGGAAAAACAGCAGAATTTTCCGGAACCAGAATTTATATGAAGTCCGGGAAGAAATTAGGAGAATTAAAGCAGATGCTGCAAAAACAGCAAAAAGATAGCAGACTGGAAGTGTATTCGGTAGAAAACTGTGGTATGATGAATGAAAAAATAACCACAGAGGTGGAAAAGTTAGATGATACCTCCGGTTATCTTACCATTGTGATCGTAAAGGAGCATTGACCTTGGAAAATTCCTATCGTTATTTTGAAAACAGGGCATGTAAATATTATCCGTGTCATGAGGTGGAAAATGATGAGATGAACTGCCTGTTCTGTTTTTGTCCGCTGTATGAGAGAGAACACTGTCCGGGCAATCCGGAATATATTAACAGTAAGGGCAGAGTCATCAAATCCTGCATGCACTGCACATTTCCCCACGAAGCGGAAAATTATGATATTATCATGCAGTTTTTAAAAAAGAAAGCAGAGACGGAAAAATAAGTGACAGAAGAGAAATTTATTCATACTAATTTAAAAAACGAACTGACACACGATTTCCTTGTGGAAATTTTAAAGCATTACCATTATGAGCAAAAAGATATGGAAATGCTAAAGGAAGTTGCAGGGGAACTGCGCGAATGCCTTGCCGGGGAGGAAGGATTTTACTGCATGACGAGGCGTCAGTGTGAACAGATCCTGAATCTGTGCAGAGAAGAAAATTATGCAATCGGGATATTTACGCTGGGGAGCAGGGTAGATGAGCTCGAGAACCGTTATAGCAGCACAGAGCGTTTAAGAGAAGCATATGCAGTTGAGACGATCTGCTGGGAGCTTTTGCGGAAAGGATATGACATGTTTCAGAGGTGGGCAGAGGCACATTTGAAACAGCGCCTTGAATCTTATCATTTTTTTGGCTCGGAGGAGGGGCTTCCTTTTGAAAAAATGGCACAGCTTTTAGCAGAGATGGGACAGAATCGGATTACCTGCAATCAGGCATACTGCATGGAACCCAAAAAAAGCGTGATGTTTTTAGCGGAATTTTCCGGTGGAAGTCTGAAAGTGGAATCTAAGCGGAATTTCCGGGAAAAATCCGGGAAAAGTTCCGGTGCAGGAGTAAAATGGAATGCTGCTGAAACAGAAAAATGTGGTGACAAAAGTACCGGAATCTGTGCATCCTGCAGCAATAAAGAATGTGCTTATCGAAGATAAAAAGATTGTTTTTTATAAAAAACATCCGAAAAACGTAGTAACAAATTTGGCAATTATTTCAAAAAACATCCGAAAAAACGGGTGTTTTTTTGTTTACCTGGTCAGTTCTACTTTATTCGAACATAATTTCGGATGGATGAATGGCTGATAAAAAACAGGACACATATCAAAAAATTGAGTAAAAATAAGCAAATTTTTTTTCGGGAAAACATGTATAAAAAATTTGACTTTTGGATATAACCTAAGTATGATATGTGCCTGTATCAAATGACGGCATTCGTCATGTTGACATATATGTATCATTCTTGAGGAAAGGAGCAAAATGAGAAAGAGAATATTGGGCGCGGCAGTGCTGTTTAGTTTTATCGTCAGTCTGACTGCAGCATCCAACATGAAAGAAGACGTAAAGATCAAAGAAGTTCCGGCAATGGAGGGACTTGCAGCAGGATCAATACGTTTTGCACATTCATTTACGCCAGAATCAGATGAAAAAACAGGAATCGAAAAAAAAGAAAGTATGATAGTAACATCTGCATATGATGATGATCTGATGCAGGAAAAAATAAGAACCACAAAAGAAACACAGATGGAGGAAACTGCACAGGCGGTGCAGGAAACTCCGGCAGAGCAGAATGCACAAACAGTGCAGGAAGCTCCGGCAGAGCAGGATGCACAAATCGTGCAGGAGACTCAGGCGGCACCGGCCACACCGGAAAACCGCTGGCATATCACTTTATCGCCGGATGAAACAGAGCTGCTTGCCAGGATCGTCTGGTTAGAATCACAGGGAGAACCGGTGAAAGGACAGCAGGCGGTTGTGGAGGTTGTGTTTAACCGTATGAGAAGTGATGTGTATCCGGATACACTTTATGAGGTTTTAAGCCAGAAAAATCCGGTACAGTTCTGTTCTTTTAAAAACAGGGACAGGGCAAAACCGACACAGAAGGAATATGACTCCATCCAGCAGGTGCTGGACGGAAAAACCAGAATATTAAGAGATGATACAATGTATTTTTCCACATTTCCGCTGACGGAACATGTGGAGGTCAAAATTGGTGGGCATTATTTTTGCTATTAGCACAACGGAAAAAGAACGGAACGGTCATGAAAATTTTTCAGACCGGGAAGTTCTTTTTTTGATATTAGAAATTGACTTCCCTCTGCGGAGAAATTATACTGATTCTTGGCACCGGAATGTCTGGGGAACGCGCATTCGATTGTTTATTGTTCCTGATGACAGTGTGTTTAGAACGTGTACAATTTATTATAGAGTGAATTTTCAGCAAAAAAACAAGAATGGAGTTTCCATGGGAGATACAAGAAAAGAAGAAGCGGAGTTTAGTCTTCGCAAAAAATATCATAAGACAATATTTTCACGTTTTGCAAGAGCAATCAACACCTACCGGTTAGTGGAAGACGGCGATCATGTTGCAGTCTGTATTGCACAGGGCGGGAATGGACTGATCCTTGCAAAATGTTTTCAGGAGATAAAACGCCACAGAAAGATTGATTTCGAGGTGGATTTTTTTTCATTCGAAGAGGAGAATAACGGAAAATTTATCCGGATTGCAGAAGAGACTGGTATTCCGGTGCAAAAACTCCACTCTGTGGATGACGTAAAAAACTCTGGCTGTAATAAGTTAGCGGTGGCAGACTGCTATGAGGATGTGATAGAAATGATACTTACGGGCGTACTGTATAGGGGAGAAATCAGTACTCTGATGCCAAAAGAAAAGGAGCGTGACTTTGGCGGCATAGAGGTTATCCGCCCGTTTTATCTGGTGCATAAGCAGGATCTGAAAGAATGGAATATGGAGTTTGGAATGGTAACAGGAACGAAAGAGGACTTTTCAGACCAGCAGGAAGAAGTAAAACGTCTGCTGGAGGAATTTGAAAACATAAATCCCGGAATTGCGGCAAATATCTTTAAAAGTGTGGAAAATGTAAATTTAAATACTGTGATTGCATATCATACAGGTATGGGACTTCACAGTTTTCTGGAAGATTACGAACAGTAACAAAAATAGGACTTTAGATACAGTTTATTTTGGTTTTCTATTTAAAACAGGAAATAAAACTGTTATAATAAAAAACAGGTTTCATAAAATCAGAGCAGCACAGTGAAAATGGATCGGAAAAGGAACATACTATGGAAAAACAGCGGGCAATTTTGGAGAGCGTTATAAAAGAAGAAATTGATTTTATTTCATATGTAGATCTGGAAGATGGGATGGTACATACCATTGTTACCAATGAGGATGCGGATGTTATGCCGCCGATTGATGGGGATTACCAGAAGGTCAATGATGTGACAATTCCAAAGTATGTACATCCGGAAGACAGAGAAATGTGCGAGAGGGAGTTTAGGCTGGAACGTCTGCAAGAAAATTTACAGAAAAAAGAACGTTTCGTCATTAATTACCGTTTGTTGTGCGGCGGGGAATACCGTCGGAAATCAATGAATATCCACTATTATGACAAGACAAAAATGACCCTTGTTTTTGTGCGCAGAGATGTTACGGATAATTATGAAGAAGAACAGAATCGCCAGAGAGAGATTTATGATGCAATGCTGGCGGCAAAGCGTGCGGATCGTTCCAAGAGTGAATTTTTAGAGCGCATGAGCCATGAAATCCGTACGCCCCTTAATTCAATTATCGGACTTTCCTATCTGAGCAGGGCAAATCTTGGCGATGAAAAAAAGGTTCTGGAAAATTTTGACAAGATTGAGATGTCGGCACAGTTTCTGCGTTCCTGTATGGATGATATTTTAAACCTTTCGCTCTTAGAGAGCGGCCGTGTTGCATTCCATGAGGAAAGTACGGATTTTGAAGCATTCCTCACACATATCGAGAAAGAGTTTTCAGATAAGGCGCAGGAGAAGAAGATTTCTTTTTCTGTACAGAGACGTGGTTCATTTGCGGATCAATATCTGTTTGACCGTGAAAAATTAAATGAGGCGCTGTCAGCGATTTTAGAAAACGCTGTAAAATATACACAGCCGGAGGGAAGCGTATTTTTTATTATAGAGCTTTTTACCAGAGGAGAACAGGAAACGATCTTCCGTTTCGAGATCCGGGATAATGGAATCGGTATGGAACAGAATTTTCTGCCGCACATTTTTGATGCATTTGCACAGGAAGATGACAGAAATACGACGTTAAGCGGTGGAACCGGATTAGGACTTACCATTTCCAAAAATATTATTGATTTTATGGGCGGTAAGATTGATGTGTACAGTGAGAAAGGAAAAGGCTCCGCGTTTGTCGTGACGGTTCCATTAAAGACTGCAAAAGAGGACAGACGGAGGACAGAGCGGACGACTTATCAGGAATATGATTTTTCCGGGAAAAGGGCATTGCTTGTCGAAGATAATGAAATCAATATTGAAATTACAAGAAACATTCTGATACATAAGAATTTTATGGTGGATATCGCTGAGAACGGAAAAGCGGGCGTGGAACAGTTTTTGAAGCATGAACCGGGATATTATGATGTGATCCTGATGGATATCCGGATGCCGGTCATGGATGGACTTGCTGCCACACGCTGTATCCGTGAATCGGATCATTCGGACAGTAAAACGGTACCGATTGTTGCGATGACCGCAAATGTATTTGAGGAGGATGTAAAAAAATCATTTGATGCAGGAATGAATGCCCACTTAAGTAAGCCGGTAGATATTAAACAGATGTATGCTGTTTTAGATGAGCTGGTAACTGGTGATGGATTACTTTAAATGAGATGCATAATCTGACAGGTTCTGACCACACTATTGTTTAGGCGAGTCAATGTCAAGACGATATGCCGACGATAGATTTAAAATATGGAGGTGGAACATGAGCCAGTTATCAGAAAAAGAGTTATCCGTGTTAAATGATCTGCTGACCGAGGAGGATCTTCTGATCAAAAAATTCCAGATGCTTGCAGAACACACAGAGGATCAGGAAATCAGTGCAAAATTTACGGAGATTTCCCAGAAACATCAGGGACATTTTAACTCCCTGTATGCACAGTTAAGCTAAGGAATAAGAGAGGGAGGAAGATCATGACTGAGCAGATTTATACAGACAAAGAGATCTTAGCCGATGCACTCACGGCTGAGAAGGCGGCAACAAATAACTATAATGCATTTGCAAATGAATGTGTGCACGACAGTGTGAGGGATGCGATCCTTCACTGTTTAGAGCAGGAACACTGCATCCAGGAAGATGTGTTTAACATGATGCATCAGAGAGGGCTTTATCCGACACCAGATGCCGATGCAAACAAAGTAGAAAATGCAAAACAGAAGTTTTCACAGTGTGTGAAGACAGTGTAAAACAAAACAATAGATCAACGCTTTGCGGGCAGATCTATGATTAGAAATGAAAAGGCGCAGATCCGGTAAGGATCTGCGTCTTTTCTACTTTATGGAAACCGTTTTTTCTTGACAAGCACTTATATATTAGGTTAGACTAACGGGGCAAAGTTAGTTCAGCCTAATAGAAAGAAACAACGGATGGGATACTTTGCGGACAGAAATGTTGTCAGGAATAAAAGCAGAGAGGGCAGATTTGAAAAGATAAGCGGATATGAAAACAGAAACAAAAAAGATACAGGACAAACGCAAAAAGGAGATAGAGACGGTTTCATCCATGATAGAGATCTACTGCCATGGCAGTCACGGGACAAAACGTGGGGAGCTGTGCGGGCAGTGTGAAAAGTTAAAGGAGTATACGACAGCGCGCACCATGCATTGTCCGTTTATGGAGACAAAGACGTTCTGCAGTGCATGTAAAGTACACTGTTATTCAAAAGAAATGCAGGAAGAAATAAGAAAAGTGATGCGCTATGCAGGACCGAGAATGTTGTTTGTGCATCCGGTACTTGCGATCCGTCATGTGAAAGTGACTTTGCAGAATAAGAGGAAACAGGCGGATTCATAAAAGAAAAGTATCTGTGACAGGATAGAGCGCAAGGTAAAAAATAAGATTTTGCACAGAAATGGAGAATAACATGTTTCATAAGAGACTAATGAAGGAATTTAAGGAGAATCAGAAGTATGTGGCAGGAATGGTCGCCACACAGTGGGGCTCACTGCTCTGTAATGTGGCGCTGATGTATGCCATCGGCGTTTTTCTGGAAAAACTGCTTCTGGGGAACAAAAACGTTGGAGAGGGAGATATCGCGAAGCTGTTTATTGTCTTTGCGGCAGTTTATATCGGACGTGCAGTGTTTACAGGCATCGGAAGCCGGTTGTCTTTTGCTGCCTCGACGCAGGTGAAAAGAAAGCTGCGAGAGCTTGTCTATGAGAAATTAATGAAGCTCGGCAGCTCTTACCACGCACATTTTGCAACATCTGAGATCGTCCAGATCAGCACGGAGGGCGTGGAGCAGTTAGAGATTTATTTTGGAAAGTATGTGCCGCAGTTTTTCTACAGCCTGCTTGCACCCCTGACACTGTTTTGCATTGTTGGAAGCATGAGCCTCAAAACGGCGGTCGTGCTGCTCCTCTGTGTTCCTTTGATCCCGGTTTCCATCGTTGCCGTGCAGAAGTTTGCGAAAAAGCTTCTGGCAAAGTACTGGGGTAGCTACACGGAACTCGGGGATTCTTTTCTGGAAAATTTACAGGGACTGACCACTTTAAAAATTTATCAGGCGGATGAGCGCTATGCAAAAAAGATGGATGAGGAGGCAGAGCAGTTCCGCAGGGTAACGATGCGTGTGCTGATCATGCAGCTCAATTCCATCAGCATCATGGATCTCGTTGCGTATGGCGGAGCGGGGATCGGGATTGTCTTTAGTGTGCTGGAACTTCGGGCTTCGCATATCACGCTGGCACAATGTATTTTTATCATACTGATCTCAGCAGAATTTTTCCTGCCGCTGCGCCTTTTAGGTTCTTTTTTTCATATCGCGATGAATGGAAATGCGGCTGCGGACAAGATTTTCAAATTGCTCGATGAGCCGCTGCCGCAGTGCGGGACGAATACAAAGATGGAGGGAGACGATATTGTATTTTCCGATGTGTCATTTGCCTACGAACCGGAAAAGCCTGTTTTAAAAGGTATTTCTTTTACGGCAAAAGAGGGTGAGTTTACGGCTCTCGTCGGAGTGTCCGGCTGTGGAAAGAGTACGGCGGCATCTCTGATGATGGGTGAAGGAGATGGTGCAGATATTTTTTCCGGCACAGTCACAGTCGGCGGTGTCAATATCCGCGAAATTGCACCGGATGCACTGTATCAGAAAATTACGGGAGTGCGCCATGACAGTTATCTCTTTGCGGGAACCGTGCGTGAAAATCTCAGTATGGGATGTGCGGATGCAACAGAGGATGAGATGCAAACGGCATTGAAGGCGGTTGACCTCTATGATACGATTTTCGAAAAAGGCGGATTATCGATGGAGATCACGGAGAAAGCATCTAATCTGTCCGGCGGGCAGAAACAGCGTCTTGCGCTTGCGCGGGCACTGCTGCACGACAGTGACATTTACATATTTGATGAGGCAACCTCAAATGTGGACGTGGAGAGCGAGAATAAGATCATGGAGGTTATCCGTGAGCTCGCACATAAGAAAACGGTAATCTTAATTTCCCACCGCCTTGCGAACGTGGTGGATGCAGACCAGATCCTTGTCATGAAAGACGGCGTGATCGAGGAAGCAGGAACTCATGATGAGCTGATGGAGAGAAAGGGATATTACTGCAGCCTTTATGAGACACAGCAGGAATTAGAACGATATGCAAAGGAGGCAGTCTGATGCAGAGAGAAGAGAAAAAAAGGGCACGCAGCGGTGTAAAAGTCATGGCGGGGCTGATCGGTATGATAAAACCGCTGCTTCCGTTTATGTTTGCTGCAATTTTAATGGGATGTGCCGGGAATCTGATGGCGACATTCATCACGATCTTAGGAGGGTTTGGTGTCCGTCAGGTTTTAGGACTCTATCAGGGCATGACGCTTTCACATATTTTTATTTCGATTGCGGTGTTTGCAGTGCTGAGGGGAATCCTGCGCTATGCGGAGCAGGCAAGCAACCACTATATTGCGTTTAAGCTGTTAGCACAGATCCGCCACAAAGTATTTGCCGCGCTGCGGAGACTCTGCCCGGCAAAATTAGACGGCAGTGAAAAGGGAAATCTGATCTCCATTATCACAAGTGATATTGAGCTGCTTGAGGTATTTTATGCGCACACGATCTCCCCGATCGCGATTGCTATACTCACATCTGGCTTTATGGTGTGGTTTATCGGGCGGATTCATCCGGCAGCGGGAGCTCTTGCAGCCGTATTTTATCTGACCGTCGGTGCAGTGATCCCGATCATCAATGGAAAACGCGGCGCTGAGAACGGGCGTATTTACCGTGACAGCTTTGGAAAATTAAATACTGTCGTTCTGGATAACCTGTATGGGCTGGATGAAATTTTGCAGTATGGACAGCAGGAAAAACGTCTGAGAGAAATGAACAGCCAGACAGAACAGTTAGAGCAGAAAAACCAGAAGTTAAAGATGGCAGAAAATACACAGCGCATCGTGACTGACGGAGTGATCCTGATCGCGGGTGTCCTTATGGCAGCAGTCTGCGGGCATTTTGCAGAGCAGGGGACGGTGAGTGCGGATCAGGCAATGGTCGCGGTGATCGCAATGATCAGCTCCTTTGGTCCGACGGCGGCACTTTCCGCACTTTCGAATAACTTACAGCACACACTTGCGAGTGGAAACCGTGTGTTGGACATTTTAGAGGAAGAGCCACTGGTGGAAGATGTTTTGGGCGGAAGTACAGTGTGTGAAGGTGATATATCCTGTGAGCATGTATCTTTTGCATATGAGTCTGCGCTGACAAAAGAGGGGCAAAAAGGAGCACAGGCTGAGTTTACAAAAGAGGATAAAGTGGAAATACAGGCTGAGTATAAAAAAAGTCCAAACGGAGTATTAGAGAACTTTGATCATGTATTTGCCGAACATAAGATCCACGGAATCTTAGGAAAGAGCGGATGCGGCAAATCAACCCTTTTAAAACTTCTGATGCGTTTTTATGAGACATCGGAGGGAGACATCCGTTATGGAAAAACGAATGTCGGTGAGATTTCGACTGCGGCACTGCGCAGCAGCATTTCCTACGTCACACAGGAGACATTCCTGTTTGAGGATACGATCGAAAATAACATCAAAATTGCAAAAGAGGATGCAAGCAGGGAAGAAGTTGTTGCAGCGGCAAAAAAAGCGGCACTGCATGAATTTATCCTGTCACTGCCGGATGGCTATGACACGAAGTTAGCGGAGTTAGGAGACTCGGTCTCCGGCGGGGAGCGTCAGCGCATCGGTATTGCGCGTGCATTTTTACATGACGGGGACATGATATTTTTGGATGAACCGACCAGCAATATCGACAGTTTAAATGAGGGAATCATTTTAAGAAGTCTTGACAGGGAAAAAGAAAATAAAACAATTCTTCTGGTATCGCATCGGAAATCTACGATGGCGATTGCAGATGACGTAGTGGCAATGTAAGAGGGGGAGTATCATTTCACAGATCACAGTGGAATGATACTCTTTTGTTACTGTTCACAGGCAGGCATTTTCTGAACTGAAAATGCCGTATGATACAGTGGTGGCAGCAGATTTTGCCGATTTGTAATGCGAAGCATCGGCAAAATCCGTTACTGGAACGAGGTACGAGTGAACAGTAATACTCTTTTATAATATTGCATGATTATGCATAAAATGTTTGAAAAATTGCAGAAGAAACGCTACACTATAAAACGTATGGAAATACAGAAATATGGAAAGTTCTGATTGATTGTTGACAGACAAAAAATCAGTAATGTTTGGAGGAAACATATGAAAAGAAAACAGATCGGAATGCTTATTTTTCTTGCAGTGATCGTGATATTACTGTTTGTAACGGCAAATACATCCGGGGTGATCACAGATCCGGAAAATTACCAGTGCGGTGTATATGCGACGGTATTTGCGCTGCTGCCGCCGGTCATTGCGATCGGCCTGGCACTCATCACGAAAGAGGTATATACGTCCCTTTTAGCCGGGATCATCACCGGAGGACTGTTATATTCCAATTTTAATTTAGAACTGATGATCAACACGATCTTCTTTCAGGAAGACGGGGGTATGGTGTATAAACTTGCGGACGCTTGGAATGTGGGTATCCTTGTATTTTTAGTCATGCTTGGAATTCTTGTCTCGATGCTTAACAAAGCGGGCGGTTCTGCTGCGTTTGGAAAATGGGCATCAAAGCATATTAAGACAAGGATCGGTGCGCAGATTTCCGTTATGATCCTTGGAGTGCTGATCTTTGTAGATGATTATTTTAACTGCCTTACGGTGGGAAGTGTGATGCGTCCGGTCACAGACCGGCACAAAGTATCCCGTGCAAAATTATCCTATATCATTGATGCGACTGCAGCTCCGGTGTGCATCATTGCGCCGATCAGTTCGTGGGCGGCGGCAGTGACATCCTCGGTGCCGGAAGATTCCGGAATCAACGGTTTTGCTGTATTTTTACAGACGATCCCGTATAACCTGTATGCGATACTGACACTGGTCATGGTTTTACTTGTGACGGTACTCAGGGTTGACTTTGGACCGATGAAAAAACATGAGATGAATGCAATCGCAGGAGATCTGTTTACCACGCCGGGAAGACCTTATGAGGGAAATGAAGAAGAGGTCATCAATGAGAAAGCACATGTGCTGGATCTGATTCTTCCGGTTGCGGTTCTCATCGCAAGCTGTATTGTGGCAATGGTTTATACCGGTGGATTTTTTGAGGGTGCTTCCTTTGTCGATGCGTTTGCAGCTTCGGATGCATCGGTGGGACTGGTGCTTGGCGGTGCGGTCACGCTGGTATTTACATTTATCTATTATATGATGCGTGATGTGCTGTCCTTTGAAGAGTTTGCAAAATGTATCCCGGAGGGATTCCAGTCCATGATCGCGCCGATTCTGATCCTTACGATGGCGTGGACGTTATCGGGTATGACAAACCTGCTCGGTGCAAAATATTTTGTGGCAGATCTTGTGGCAAATTCTGCATCTGCGATGCAGGGATTTCTTCCGATGATCATTTTCCTGGTTGCTGCGTTTCTGGCATTTGCAACCGGAACATCCTGGGGAACATTCAGCATTCTGATCCCGATCGTGATCGGGGTATTCCCGGAAGGACAGATGATGGTTATCTCCATCGCATCCTGTCTGGCGGGTGCAGTCTGCGGAGACCACTGTTCACCGATCTCCGACACGACGATCATGGCATCTGCCGGCGGTCACTGTGAACACGTCAACCATGTGGTGACACAGCTTCCGTATGTGCTTGTTGTGGGAAGTGTATGTATGGTTGGATATCTTCTGATCGGTATTTTTAAGGCAGTGGGACTTGACGCCATTGTATGGCTGACACTTCCAATCTGCATCGTGCTTCTTTGTGTGGTTCTCTTTGTGATCCGGACAAAAAACGGCGGCAAAGAGGAAATTTGAGTTTTGCGGGTACGAAGGATGATCCGTAATTGCAAAAATAAATAAGAGGACTAAAATAGTGGTATCAGGTCTATAACGCCTGAAGAAAGGAAAAACAAAATGGTAAAACATATTATTTTATGGAAACTGAAAGAGGAATTTTCAGAGGAGGAGAAAAAACAGATCAAAGCAGGGATCAAGGAAGGATTAGAAGGTCTTGCCGGTCAGATCCCGGGAATGACAGAAATCAAAGTGCGCATCGACTGTCTGCCGAGTTCAACCGTGGATGTCATGCTAGATTCCACATTTGAGAGTGCGGAAGCATTAAAAACTTACAGTACACATCCGAAACATGTGGCAGTCGCAGACAGTAAAGTCAGACCGTATACGGCGGTGAGATCCTGCATGGACTATGAGATATAAACGGACAGAAAAGAGGATTTATATGTCATTAGAAAAAGCGAAAGCATATTTGGAGAATAAAGGATTTTTGGATCATGTGATCGAGCTGGCTGATTCCACGGCAACCGTTGCGATGGCGGCGGAAGCACTTGGGGTGGAGCCGGGCATGATCGCAAAGACGATGTCCTTTTTACAGGGAGAGCAGGCGGTGCTGATTCTGACGGAAGGAACGGCGAAAGTCGATAACCGCAAATACAAGGATACATTTCATATGAAAGCGAAGATGATTCCGTCTGATGCGGTTGAGGAAGTGATCGGTCATGCGCCGGGCGGGGTGTGCCCGTTTGGAATCAACGATGGTGTGGAAGTGTATCTCGACGAAAGTCTGAAAAAATTTACTATCGTATATCCGGCAGCGGGAAATGACCACAGTGCAGTGAAACTCACGATCCCGGAACTTGAGCAGATCGCCGGGGCAAAAGGCTGGGTCGATGTCTGCAAGGAAGAAAATGTTTAGACAGACCGTAGTGTGAAAAATTAAATTTTCACATGTAAGAATGGCGGTTAAATGAAAGGAAAGATACTTTGGAATGAAAGTTGGAGTAATTGCAGATATTCACAGCAACCAGACCGCATTCCGGGCATGTGTGGACTATATGGTAAATGCCGGATGTGAGGAATTTCTGCTTCTGGGAGATTTTATTTCGGATACCGCCGGTGCAAGGCAGACGATGGAACTTCTCTATGAATTAATGGAACAGTTCCCATGTCATGTGCTGCGCGGAAACCGGGAAGAATATATGATAGAACAGCGTAAGATCCGAGAGAAGGAGGAAGAAGAAAAATTCTGGCCAGCCAATTCCGCCAGCGGCAATCTTTTGTATACTTACAGGCAGCTCACGGAAAGAGATCTGGATTTTTTTGAGAGCCTTCCGATCACGTTTCGTTATGAAAAGGAAGGATATCCGGCGTTTACCTGCTGTCACGGTTCTCCGGTCAATACAAGAGAACTGCTCCAGCTTGACAGTGACCGCACAAAAGAGGTATTAGAAGAGATCGATACTGACTATCTGCTTGCAGCCCATACACATTTTCCGGGTATCAGCAGATATCAGGGAAAAACCTATATGAATACCGGTTCCTGTGGAATTGCGATCGGAGATCCGGGATACGCGCATGCCATCATCTTAGAGTCCGGTCAAAATGAATGGAAACCGGAATTTTTGCGGATCCCATACGATAGTAATCAGGTGATACAGGATATTTTTACATCGGGACTTTACGATATGGCGCCATGGTTTTTGAATAACAATCTGCACATTTTACTGACTGGAACAGATCTGACACCGGAACTTGTTAATCTGGCAGCGAAACTGCAGGAAGAAAATGATATGGGAGCAAAGCGCTGGCCGCATATCGAAGAAAAATATTTTGCACAGGCAGCGGATTCATTGAAAATTTCGGATTATACATTTTTGCGCTATATCCGCCCCGCTGTAAAAGAAGATACCGGGAAAATCTTAGAATTGTACCATTCCATGATCGGCGGAGCGGCAGGCTGGAATGAGTACTATCCTGGAATTGACACAATAGAATCCGATCTTTCCAGAAATGCGCTTTTTGTGATGGAAAATGAAGACGGGGAACTGCTGGCGTCGATCTCCATAGATGCAGACGAGGCAGTGGATAGCTTAAAATGCTGGAATCAGACGTTGCTTCCGGGTGCCGAACTGGCAAGGCTCTGTATCCGGAAAGAGTATCAGAATAAAAAACTGGCAAGGATGATGATGGCGTATGCCATGAATGTCCTGAGGAAACAGGGAAAGAGATCTGTTCATATTTTGGTGCATGAAGGGCATGAGGTGGCAATGCGTGCTTATATGCATCTGGGATATGAGAAAGTGGGGAAATGTAGTCTTTATGATATGCGGTTTGTGTGCATGGAAAGGGCGCTGTAGTGAAAAATGAAATAGAGAATAATTGCTGGTCAGGGCAGGCTTATTTGCCTGCCCCTAATTCTCTGTCTTTTGCCATAAAGAACAAGGCGATGGTATCCGGACCCACATGGCTTCCGGTACAGAAATCGTAAGAAGTATTGATAAATTCCCGCACAGAGATTTTTTCCTGAATTTTATCCATGACATAGAGCGAGTCTTCGTAGGCATCGGCATGTGCAATTCCGATGATCTGTTTTTCCGGTTCCACGATATTGTCACAGACGAGAGAGACGAGCTCGTTTAATGCAGCTTTTCTTCCGCGGCATTTCTTGTACTGGACAATAAAACCGTCTTTGTTTCCGCGCAGGATCGGTTTGATACTCAAAAGGTTGCCGACGAGAGCAGTTGCGCCGCTCAAACGTCCGGTTCTGGAAAGATATTTTAAATCACCGACGGTAAATACACCGTTCATCTTAGCAGGATATGTTTCGAGAATGTCTGCAACTTCGTCAACCTCCATTCCCTTATCACGCATTTCACTTGCATAGATCGCTAAAATTCCCTGTGCTAAAGAAGCATTGAGTGAATCGATCAGACGGATTTTTCTGCCGTTTACCGGATCACGCATCAGATCCTCCGTGGCAAGTCTTGCGGAGTTGAAATTTCCGCTGATATTTTTGCTAAGCGAGAAATACAGCACATCTTCGTTATTTTCCATGGCACTGCGGAATGCATCTTCAAATATGGCAGTGCTGATCAGACCGGTCTTTACATCTGCACCTTGGCGTACGGCATCGTAATATTCATGACCTTTCTGACGTTCCTCTTCCGGGGATAAATCCGGATCAAAACAGGTGACTTCTTTTCCATTTACAAAGTTGATGAAAGAAAGAACTTTGATCTTATATTTTTTTACAAGTTCTGCGGGAATATTTGCCGCAGAATCAACGATAATCTGAAACATGATGTTCTCCAATCCTGTTAAATAGTTATAGTATACAGTGTAAGCGGTTTTGAAAACTATGTCAAGTGGTTTTTGGACGTTTTCCTCTTTATTTTATAAAAGAGAATAATAGTATCATTGACGCTGACCATGTGGTATACTGCATTTAAGTAAATCGGTGTTTGGGAGGAAAATTCTTTTATGAAAGTGAAGTGTGTTTGGGAACATAATGGCGATGACAGTATTCTGTATGCGTCCAATTTCATTGGTGCATTTACAAGAGGTAAATCTAAGTGTGAAGCTATTGGGAAGATGTCGTCTGAAATTTCAGCTTACCTGAAGTGGAAAGGAGCTTTAACCTGGGATGTTCCGGAACCTGAGATCATTCAAGAAAAAGTGTCAACACTTACCATTTCTGATGCAGACTCAGATGTGCTTTTTGACGAGGAGAAAAAGCCATTAAGCATGGCGGAATATGAAGAATTAAAATCACTTGCCCTGAAATCTGCACGGGATTTCCTGACGATGTACGAAGCGGTACCGGATAAAGATAAAAGTGTTTTACCGGTCAGACAAACCTTTTACGGTGAGATTCCACGCTCAGCATATGAAATGTATGAGCATACGAAGAATGTGAATGCTTACTATTTTGGAGAAATTGGTGTTCAGGCAGATAATAACGGAACTATCGAAGAATGCAGGAAACGAGGATTTGAACTGTTAGAGCATCAGCCGGAATTTTTGGAGAATAAAGTTTATCTTGGAAGCTATGATGAAGAATGGTCATTGCGGAAGGTGGCAATATGTGGTTCTGGTGGTTTATTTTGATATGCGATTGTATTATTCCAGCGATTATGATAATTGTGGGCAGAATGATGTGGAAACATTGTCCAAAGAAGATCAATGGAGTTGTGGGATACCAAACTAAGATGTCAATGATAAATATGGATACCTGGAGATTTGCACATGACCATGCAGGAAAACTTTGGTGGAAAGTCGGTATTGGTCTGTTGGGACCTACAATGCTTATACATATTCCTTTTTATGGAGCAAGTGACGATACAATGGGAATTTTGAGTATTATTATCATTGTAATACAACTGGTGTTTTTGATTGGGTCTATTTTTCTAACGGAAAAGGCATTAAAAAATAATTTCAATGAGGATGGGACAAAGCGATAGATTCCAATTTGTAGAATTAGGGGAGAGTACATATGCATTTTGTAGAAGCAAAGGGAATTCTTTCAAGTAATAATGGAATGAATATATACAGAGGCTGTACGCATGGCTGCATTTATTGCGACAGCAGGAGTAACTGCTATGGATTTACACATGAATTTGAGGATATAGAGGTAAAAGCAAATGCTCCACAGCTTCTTGAAAAGGCATTAAAATCCAAACGCAAAAAATGTATGATAGGAACCGGTGCTATGTGCGATCCTTATCTTCAAGCAGAAGAAAAATTAAAACTGACCAGAAGATGTTTGGAGCTGATTGACAAATATGAATATGGTGTTGCAATTCAGACAAAATCTACCAGAATATTGCGGGATATGGATATTTTAAAATCAATCAACGCGAAAGCAAAAGCTGTTGTACAGATGACAATGACTACTTATGACGAAACACTCTGCAAGATTTTAGAGCCGAATGTTTCTACAACCCATGAGAGATTTGAAGCACTTATGCAATTTAAAAAGGCAGGGATTCCAACTGTCGTGTGGCTGACACCTATATTACCTTTTATAAATGATACAAAGGAAAACATCAATGGTATTCTTGATTACTGTATGGAAGCTGGCGTAAAAGGAATCATATGCTTCAACATGGGAGTTACATTAAGGGATGGAGACAGGGAATATTTTTATCAGGCATTGGACAGATATTTTTCAGGGCTTAAGAAAAAATACATCTATACATATGGAAATGCATATGATCTGGCAAGCCCTGATAACGAGAAACTTATGGATATGTTCAGAAAAAGATGCGCCGAAAATGGAATTATCTATGATCCAAATGAGTGTTTCCGGTATCTTCATGAGTTACCGGATAAATATGTTCAGATGTTTTTGAATTTGACATAATAACAGAATGATAATGTCTCTTAAAAAGTTTGGAAAAATAGTTGTTGTCGTCAAAACCACAGTCCGTTGCAATTTCCTGTATGTTATTTTCTGTATTAACCAGTAGCTGAGCAACTTTTTGTAGCCTGTAGATCTTCGACAAATTCTTATAAATAATAAAATTGGTCCTAGTGTTATTGCGCGTGGGGTGCAGTAATTAAGGAAGACGTTCCGTTTTGTTTCTTCAAAACTCCAATGTACGGATATATAGTTGATGTATATTGTATTCCTGAAAAAAGAAGAAACGGTTATTCTTCAAAAATAATAGAAGAGTTACTACAATGGTTAAAAATCAAAGGTGTTCATATGTTTATAGAATCAACTTTCTAAGGCTGCCTCACCTCTCAAGTGCGATAGCCTTTCTTCATATAACAGGAAATGAATAGCAAAAAGGGAGAAAAATAATAAGAACGGTGGGAAATTGTAAGAAATCTGTAAGAAATATCCCACTTTTTTTGTAAGAAGCCCCGGATAAGATAGACATAGGCTTTAAGGAGGAGTAAATACAGCATGAGTGAATGTATATTAGTCGTGGATGACGACCGCGAGATCGTAAGGGCAATCGCAATACTTTTGGAAAAGGAGGGATATCAGGTATTAAAAGCGTATGATGGCATGCAGGCATTAGAGCTCATAGCGGAGCAGAAGGTACATCTGGTGATCATGGATGTCATGATGCCAAAACTCGACGGATTATCTGCGGTATTGAAAATACGCGAGCGAAAAAACATTCCGATCATTGTGCTCAGTGCAAAGAGTGAGGACACAGACAAAGTCTTAGGACTGTCCATGGGAGCGGATGATTATGTGGCAAAACCTTACAATCCACAGGAGTTAGCAGCGCGTGTGAAAAGTCATCTCCGCAGGTATACAAGTCTTGGGGATATCCATAAAGCAGATGATGATGGATGTATCACGAATGGCAGGCTGGAGTTCCATACGAATGAGCGAGTGCTTTATGTGGACAAAGAGCCGGTCAGGCTGACTGCGACGGAGACAAAGATCATGGAGCTTCTGATGAAATATCCGGGACGCGTTTTCCCGGCGGAGGAAATTTACGAGCGTGTCTGGAATGAGCAGGGGTATGCATGCGAAAATACGGTCATGGTACATATCAGGCGCATCCGTGAAAAAATTGAACTCAATCCAAAAGAGCCGGAATACTTAAAGGTGGTGTGGGGAATTGGCTATAAAATCGAAAAAATGGAAAAATAGGATTGTATTTTTAGTGTTCTTTATCGGAATCAGTATGCTGATGGCAGGAATCGGCAGATTTGCATATGAGAGCTATTCTGTCGGTGTGGATGAGGTCTGTGCGGAACTGAAAGAAAAGGACTATCAGGAGTCTAAAGAATTTAGAAACACCGTGCTGAACAGATTTTATACGTTTCTTGATGTGGCGACTGGAAACTATCATGGGGACAGCGGATATAGCGGTAGTGCTGTGAACGAGGAAAATATTGACGATTATCTGTCACCGGGAGGAAATTTTTTTGATAGGCTGTTTGGAACAAATAACGGAATTTCGGAGTATGTAGTGGGCACGGCTTCGACGTCGGACATTTATGAAAACCCGGATGCAGCAGAGACTGCGGGCACAGATGAGAACTCTTCCACGACGTATGAGGAGGTGTCAGACACGGAACATATTTATATGGCGTCTGACGACAGTACCGGTTATCAGGAAAAAAGCGAAGAAGAATATTTTGCGGACGTTAATAAGGATCATAATTTTTTCTATGAGATCTGCTATGACGGAAAAATAATGTATTCAAATATGCCTGATGATGTAACAGATGCTACATCATCAGATGGCGCATCCTCTGATGGGAAAAACAACACGGCTGCTTTGTTAAAAAATCTTCCGGAGGGGTATAATTATGCATTTCATTTTGATGGAAAAAAAGTGACGATCGAAAAAGACGGAGTGGAGCAGGATGTCTATGGAGATGGCATTTACCGCGAGGGAGAGGACTGGTATGTACCGGGTTTTCAAAACCTGATGGAAAAAGAATCCTGGGAGAAAGCGGATATCCGGATCATCATAGCAAAAGATCCGGTGCAGTATATGGGAGAAGATGATGCTGGAAATTCCTGGATCTGTAATTCTTTTTACGATCTTAATACACGGTGGACGCAGCAGCATAAACGCTATATACAGGCAATTTATTTTATCATTGCAGGCATTCTTTGTCTGTGTGCCAGCAGATTTTTCAAAGATGCAAAGAAACAGGAAGATAGCGTGATCGCCGCCCTGAGTGCGAAAATCTGGTTTGAATGGAAAATCTTAGCTACGATTCTGGTGCTGCTTCTTGTCTTGAGGATACAGTATGATTTTCCGGGTCTGGTGGAACTGCCGGTGATTTTTTTGCTCTGTTATTTCTGGATCAATGATGCAAAATATAATAAAAAAATCTGGCAAAATGGATTTTTCGGAAAACTGCTCGCACAGGCAGAGACAAAAAATATGTCCCTGCCATTTGCAAAACGGCTGGTAAGGGCTCTGTATGGGATCATTGGAATTACGGTATTTGGGCTGGCGGTAACTTGTGTGATGCTTGTTTTACTGCTGATCGTAAATTACAGACTGGCAAATTTTATTTACTGGCTGTTACTGCTGACCGGGTTTGCAGGGGTATTTTGTATCCTGCTTGGTATGGAATATTTCTATCAGAAAAGAAACCGGAATTTGGCAAGATCTTTAGAACAGCTTTCAAAAAGGATTACAGAGATCAGTAGTGGACATTATGAACCGGCAGATATGGTGAAAGCAGAAGACAGTGATATCCGCGCCATGGAAGAAGCATTAGAGCAGATCGGACAGGGAATGGAAACTGCGATAGAGGAGCGTATCAAGAGCGAGCGCATGAAAGTGGAACTGGTGGCGAATGTGTCCCATGATATTAAAACACCACTGACCTCCATTATCAGTTATATTGAGCTGCTAAAACAGGAGGAAAATCTGTCACCGGAGATTCAGGATTATATCCGGATTCTGGAAGAAAAATCGGAGCGGCTGAAAAATATGGTGCAGGATGTATTTTCTGTCAGCAAAGCGGCATCCGGACAGCTTGCGGTTGAGATGGAAGAAATTGATTTTGGAAAGCTTCTGCGGCAGACACTTGCAGATATGGACGGTGAGATTCAAAAGAGCCCGTACAAATTCAAAATTGATATACCTAAGGAGGCGGTCATGGTATATGCCGACGGAGACCGGATGTACCGGGTATTCCAGAATCTGATCGGTAATGCACTCAAATATTCGCTGGAGGGTTCACGGATCTATATTTCATTAAAAACAGAGAAAAATGCTGCAGTTGCAGATATTCGCAATACATCGCGCAGTGAATTAAAACAGGATGTGGATTTTACCGCACGTTTTACAAGAGGGGATGAGAGCCGTACCGATGGCGGAAGCGGGCTGGGACTTTCGATTGCGAAAAGTTTTACGGAGGCCTGTGGTGGAACATTTGAAGTGGAGACGATGGCGGATCTGTTTACGGTAAAGGTCAGTTTTGAACAAAAAAAGTGCAATGTTTGACATGGAAACCTCTTCGAAAGTGCAGTACAATAAAAAAATTAAATCATGTATATAAGGAGAGGAAATATGAAGATTACAATTTCACAGAGAAAACGTGCGGATATCATGCCGGATATGATGGGACTGTTTTTTGAGGATATCAATTATGCGGCGGATGGAGGTCTGTATGCAGAGATGCTGGAAAACAGGGCATTTGAGTTTGTCGACTGTTATGGGGATAAGGCAGATTATTATACTGAATTTGACGGACTGTATGGCTGGGAATGTTATCCGAAAGAGAAAAATGCCAGAATGCGGTGTGTCATGGGAAGCCCGGTTGCGGAAGAAAATCCGCATTATTTAAGATTTACGGCGGAGGAATCGCAGGCGGGTTTTAAAAATCAGGCTTATGACGGGATCGTATTGAAAAAGGGTGCGCAGTATGAGGTATCGTTTTATGCGAGAAGTATTTCTTACCAGGGCAGAATACAGATATCAGTACAAAAGGACGGGATTATTGCCGCATCCGGTGAAACAGAACTTTTGCCCGGCAAAAAACAGGAGCCGCATAACTGGAAAAAATATCATCTTTTACTTACTGCAAAAGAAGATGTAAAAGGCGGAGATTTTGCTGTCATGTTAGAACAGACAGGTGTTGTGGAGTTTGATTTCTTTTCCATGATGCCAAAAGATGCCGTGTGTGGTATCTTCCGACGGGATCTGTTTGAATTATTAAAGGATCTGCAGCCTGGATTTATCCGGTTTCCGGGTGGGTGTATTATTGAAGGCAATACATTGTCTAACCGGTACCGGTTCAAGGAGACACTAAAACCGGTAGAGCATCGCAGATCCAACTGGAATCGCTGGGCAGTGCATCTGGTAAATGAGGAAAACGGATATCACAGTGTATTTTCACATTATAACCAGACACTTGGAATGGGATATTATGAATTTTTCCTGCTCTGCGAGGCACTTGGTGCGAAACCGCTTCCTGTGTTAAACGTCGGACTGGCATGCCAGTATCAGTCTTATGAGATGGTACAGCCCGGGACGGAGGCGTTTGGGCAGTACTTACAGGATGCACTGGATCTGATCGAGTTTGCAAATGGTGCGGAAGACGGCAGATGGGGCAGTGTGCGCGTGGCAATGGGACATAAAGAACCGTTCCATCTTACAATGCTTGGAATTGGCAATGAACAGTGGGAGACAGAGAAGTCCGGATTTTTTGAGAGGTATCGTCTGTTTGAAGAATGCATTCATGCAAAATATCCGGAGATCCGGCTGATCGGTTCTGCAGGACCGGATATCACATCAGAACGTTATGAAAAGGCATGGAAATATTATCATGGCGCAGTAAAAACACAGAAAAATTATGTATATGCAGTAGATGAACATTATTATGTGGAACCGGACTGGTTTTATGCGCATACAGATTTTTACGATGAATATCCAAGAGATGTCAAAGTATTTGCAGGGGAATATGCAGCGCACCCGGGGCACACTGAATTGATGGAACAGAAAAACTGTCTTGGAGGGGCATTAGCAGAGGCTGCATTTTTAACCGGAGTGGAAAGAAATGCAGATGTGGTCGTACTGGCGTCTTATGCACCATTATTTGCCAGACTTGGATTTACACAGTGGGCGCCGGATATGATCTGGTTTGACGGAGAAACATCGTACGCAACGCCGAATTATTATGTGCAAAAGATGTTTTCATGCATGAAAGGGACATCGGTGTTAGATACTCTTGGGGAAGAAAAGAAAACACAGATGGAGCAGGTCTATTATAATCCGGTAAGAGATGATGCGACAGGCGCAGTTTATTGCAAAATCGTGAATGCGTCGGAGAAGGAAAAACAGCTTACCATTTGTGATGAGACTGGAAAACCGTATCAGGTTGAGCGTGTATGGCTGTTGGGTGGAATGGAAAAAGAAGCTTTTAATTCCCTGGAGAAGCCGGATCGGGTGGCAATCCGGGAGATGGAACAGAAAGCCGGGGAAGAAAGAGGGGTAATAACCCTCGAAAAGAACACATTTGCAGTGTTACAGCTGATAGCGCCGGTGCCTGAGATATCTTTATGTTAAGAATAAAACCGCTGGATGGCGAGTACATCGCTGCCCAGCGGTTTTTTGTCAGTCACATTCATTCTGTGTTTCACAGAAATTCTGATAAGGAAAACGGATCAGAATTTTATTTTCGTAAAAAGGAATGGAAGAAAATGTAATGTCTGTTTTTCCGTAAAAGGAGTTGAGACGATGGTAAATATTGTGAAGTCCGACATGATGTCTGCCGTCTGCATCTGTCCCTGAACCATACATGATTTCTTTGGCGTGCTCTATATCTATGCCGGCACCGTTGTCTGTGATGGCGATACTTAAGGTGTCAGGCTCTCTCCAGATGGAAATATCGATCATGGGAGCAATCGGGAAATAGACACTGCTGTCGATGGAAAAACCGTGCTTTAAGGCATTTTCAACCAGAGGCTGTAAAATGGATTTTAAAATCTTCATGGAGAGCAGATCACCGTCAATATTGGTGGTCAGATGGATACTGTGCCGAAAACGGTAATTCATGATATTGACGTAGGCTTTGACCTGGTCGACCTCCTGGCTGATCAGATGCTGGCTGTTTCCGTAAGATAAGCTGATGCGGAGGTAGCCGCCGAGGTTTGACAGCATCGAGGAGGCAGTATCATTATGATGATTGTAGATTTCCATATTAATACATTCCAGTGTATTGTAAAGAAAATGTGGATTGATCTGCTCGGAGAGCAGCCGCAGTTCCATCTGGAAATTCTCCCGTTCATCCTGTTTGATCTGCCGGAACTGCTGCTGGATTGTCTGATACATGGAATCGATGGAGCGGCTTAACTGACCGATCTCGTCGGCAGGAGGGATTCCGTCAGCCGGTTTTTCATAGGTCCCTATTTCAATCTCCTGTACGGACTGCATCAGGAGTTTCAGCGGTTTTGTGACAAAACGTGTCACAAAAAACAGCAGGAACGGAATCAGTAAAAACATGACCAGAGCGATCGATAAGAGCATAAGGTCAAGGCTGCGGATCCTGGTATAAACCGCATATTCCGGCAGGATATTTGCCAGATACAGGTCGCTGTTTGCAATCGGCACGAGAAGGATATAGCGGTCACCGGTGTGCAGTAATTTATTGCCGGTACCGGACAGATAGCGGATGCCGCGCTGGATGGCTGTGTCCGTGGCGATGGCATAATTGTCATCCGCAGAGGACAGGCTGATGGGAGTACCGGAGCCGTCGGTAAGGTAGAGCAGGACATCCGAGGTGCTTCCGTTGTAATAAAGAGCCAGATAATCCTGGATATGCTGTGCATTCAGGAAAAAATATAAAACAGCATCACAGTTTTCGTAGGAGTCAGCTAACAATACCATCCGCTCACTCGGATTGACGGTAAGAAGGTAAGTAATGACAACCATGTCCGACTGGCCGCGGAAAGGACTTTGTGTGGCAGGATGAATGCAGATGGAGGGGGCGCCGGACAGTGCATATGTGTCCGTCGGCGAAAAGGTGTCATCGCGCAGTCTTGATTTATAGGAGTAGAAAAGCTGGCCTTTGGTGTCGGAAAACATGGCAGTGTGGATCAGTGAGCTGCTGTCCGTATAAAGGGAGAGCTGTGACTGCAGACTCGTATTTAAGTTCATGTACTCTTTGGTGTGTGGTACGGACACATCACACATGAGCTGGTAGGAGTCCGCAGATGCCGTATGGCTGACAAAACGTTTTAAAATATTTTCATATTCCTCGGAAAATGCGTCGGCAGCGTAGGTTGTATCGCGTGTGGCATTCCGCAGGGTTTCGTTTGCCACATAGTGGCGGAAAAATATTTCTAATGCGATGCCTACGACAAGCAGGATTGCAATAACAGTCAGCATGATATAAAGCCAGATCTTCATGGCTAATTTTGTGGAAAATATAGAGTGTTTCATAAGGAAGTCCTTTCATGGGGAAGTATTTTTGCTGGCGGCATTTAAATATTCGGAGGGCGACATGCCGACGGTATTTTTAAATGCGCGGGAAAAGGAGCGGTAATCCTGGTAACCGATCTGGTAAGCGATTTCCGTGATCGAACAGTTTTGTGCACAGATCAGGGATTTTGCGTACTCCATTTTCTCGGACAGGATATAGTCACGGAAGTTCACACCAGAGTGATTCTTAAAATATATGGTAAAGTACGCTTCACTCAGCCCGACAAGTGCTGCGACATCCTTCGCCTTGATATTGCAGTCAAGATGTGACCGGATATACTCCTTTGCCTGACGGATGATCTGGTCATGGCCGTTATGGCTTGCGGTCAGCAGCTCGGAATAATTCAGAAAGAAATCAATGAGCCAGTCCTTAAGTTCAGATACAGATGGGAGGATATTTAAGTCATCAAAGGTAAATTCCGGAAAAGAGACTGGATGACTGGATTTGATGGCGATATCTTTCTGGACGTTGGAAATCAGAAATAAAAACATCCCGAATATGTAGTTTGGTGGTGGCATGCGCACAAAAAACAGCGAATCAAAAAATGCCGAGCAGTAATCTTTGATCCGCGTGGTATCACCGTTTAAAATGGCATCAGCAAGTGGTGCGGAATCGATACTGCGGGGCGATTCCTGGGGCAGCTGGTGGCAGATGATGCCGGAATCAAAGATTTTTGTGTCTGTTCCGTAAATGCGGTAGGACAGTGCGGAGAGGGCTGCCTGATAAGAGGCAGAGCACTGGCACAGTTCCGGTACAATCGTTCCGACCGCAGCTAAAAAAGAAAGTCCGTTTTTTTTCTGCAGGCCGGTGAGACAGGCTTTGATCCTTGCAAGCAGAAGATCTTCGTTTCCGGCAGAAAGATTGATGATACATACGATCTGCTGTTCCTGATAGAGAAACGCCTCATAAAAAAATGTTTTTAAGACCGGATGGATGGTATGTGTGATGATAGATGCAAAGTCGGTCTCAAAATCGGAGTCAGAGTTTTCCGGTGTCAGTATGACAGCCACGGAGGAATCGGGACCAAGGTTTATATGCAGAAAATTTAAGCGTGCATTTGTCACGTCGGCAGAGGAAATCTCACCCTGCAGAAGCTGTGCAAGAAAATAGGAACGCGAAGATTCCATCAGGCTGCTCAGTTCGTCCGTGCTGATTGTATCGGATGCAGATTTTGCGCGTGTGGCAAGGACATCCTGGTATTCGGCGGAAAGTGCCTGCCTGAATTCCGGGATATTTAAAGGTTTTAAAAAATATCCGTGGACATTGTAGCGGATCGCTTCCTGTGCATAGGAAAAGTCATTATAACCGCTCAGGATCAGAAAGTGAGTGGTAAGTCCGGCATCTCTTGCCCTGCGGATCACTTCCAGTCCGTCCATGCCCGGCATGCGGATATCCATGATCGCAATGTCAGGGCTGGAAGAGAGAAGGAGTGCAAAGGCATCCATGCCGTTCCCGGCAGTTCCAATCAGTTTCAGGGGCAGGTCAGAATCCGAAACAATTTCTTTTAAGCCTCTCAATATGAAGGATTCATCATCTGCGATCATCAGTGTGACATCCATATGTTCGTTCATTGTGTAATCCCCCTTTCATCAATCATATATTGCGCTGCAATTGTAATGATATACAAAAATAAAAAAGTTTTATTAAAATACTTGTATATATTAACATGGAGATATGGAAAGCAAAAGGGGCAGTTTGTATAAGTTTTATGACCGGATATTAGAAAGTGTTACATTGTTCGTGGAAACTGCCGTTGTTCGGAAATGAAAAATCTGGCATGATAGTCACAACAGAAAACACCTGAAACAAAGGAAGGAGAAAACTATGAAAAAGAAAGTGATTAGTGCAATGCTTGCAGCGGCAATGATAATTTCTGTTACAGGCTGCGGAAACAATGGGGGAACAGAAAGTGCGAAAGATACGACCGCTTCAGGAACAGAGACAGCAGTATCGGATACGAAGAAAGACGGTGCAGCGACGATTGAATTCTGGACAAACAACCGTCATGACGAGGCATATATGAATGAGATGATCGATTCTTTCAATGCGAGCCACAGTGATATACAGATCAATTACACGATACTGACAGATGACTGGGCCAATTCCATCCAGCTTGCCTATCAGGGCGGAACGGCACCGGACATTATCAGCATCCAGGCATCCGATAACATGACATTACAGACATATGTGGATGCCGGTATCTTCTATAACATCAAAGACTATATCGCAGGGGACGAAGAATTTCAGAAAGTAACGGAGGCATATGACCATAAATACGAGGGACTTACCTCCTTTGGGGATGATATCTACTGGGTTCCAAACGGTGTCCGTACCGGAACAAGGATTGAGTGGAACAAAGATCTGGTAAATGCTGCCGGGGCAACAGAGATACCGTCAAAATTATCAGATTTCGTGGAGCTTGCCAAAGCAGCTACCAATGATTCCACTTACGGGATCGCATTCACTTCATCCAGTCCGTTTTCAAGATGGTTAGAGGGATGTGGTGAGATGAGCGGCGCAACTCCTGGCGGATATGATTATGCCAATGGCGTATATGATTTTAGCAGCTGGAAAGAGATCGTGGAGGAAGCGGCAAAACTTTATGCAGATGGTTCTGTGCTTCCAGGCTCTGAAAATCAGGGCGTAGATAACAGCCGTGCATTATTTGCACAGGGTGCATTTGCACTCTGGGGAAATGCATCCCAGGAAGCAGGTGTATTTACCGATCAGTTCCCGTGCTCCTTTGACTGGGGTGTAGCAGAACTGCCAACTCTGACCGGTGAAGTCAAAGGCGCGCTGAGCTGCTCACCGAACGGCGGATATGTCATGCTAAGTTCCTGTGAAAATAAAGATGCAGCATGGGAAGTCATCAAATATTTTTCAAGTGAAGATTTCTTAAAGGGATATTTTGAGGGTGGTTACAGCATTCCGTTATCCGGTTATATGAGCAACATTGTCGATACAAGCAATATTGGCAGACTTGCAGATTTTGAACTTCAGGATTACGAGGATGTTTATCCGGCAACACCGGCAGTCAGCGTAGAGGGAGATGACTGGAAGACCGTGTTATGGAATGTAGTACTTGGATATGTCAGTGCAGATGAAGCCATCGAAGATCTGAATACACGCTATAATGCAGCACTTGAGAGCGGACTTTCCAATGGAACATGCAAACGTGTCATTGTTGAGAACTATGATCCGCTTCAGCCGTCAGCAGGAACCGTTACCTATAAAACAGAGTAAAACGCTGTCCGGGTATGGATGCAGGAAAGAAAAGGATGCCTGCATCCATATGGACCCGTTGCCATGGAAGGATAGCGCCATGGAAAGACAGGAGTATATGGATGCAGGCAGCATAAAAATGGAGGGCAGTGTGAAAAGTGGGATTTTTCACACGCAGGAATGGAGAGTCATATGAGTAAAAATAATACGACAGTGATAAAAACAAAAAAGAACCTTAGTTTTGCGGAACGGCTGAAACGCGCAAAAAACAAGGGAGACATTGCGGCAGGTCTTATGCTTTTGCCGGCGGTCATTATGTTACTGGTAGTCTCAGTATACCCGTTTTGCTGGATTTTCCGATATGTATGTTACGAGTACAATGGATTGACGGCGACGTATACCGGAATGCACAATTTTGAGCGTATGCTTACCGATACGACGTTCTGGCAGAGTGTGCTGCACACATTTGAATATGCGGTGCTCAAAATTATATTTATCATTCCGCTGGCACTGATTATGGCAGTTTTTCTGAACCAGAAATTAAGGGGCAGCTCCTTTTTCCGGGGGGTCTATTTTATGCCGACGATCATTTCTACCGCAGTGTCAAGTATGGTATTCGGATTTATCTTTGCGGCGTATAATGGCGTTTTAAACGGCGTGTTAAAGGCGATCGGCGTGATAGGGCAGAATGTTAACTGGTTAGGGGATGCAAAGACCGCCATGTGGTCGGTTCTGATTGTTGCACTCTGGGCAGGTTTTGGTAATTATATGATCTATTTTATCTCAGGAATGTCGAGCATTTCGGAGGACGTATATGAGTCGGCAAAAATCGACGGGGCAAATGGAATTCAGACATTTTTTAAGATCACACTGCCGATGTTAAGCCCGATGTTAAAAATTATTTTAATGCTGGCGATCACCGGGGCATTTAAGGATTATGAGTCAATCATGGTACTTACAAACGGCGGACCGAACAACCGTACACAGGTCATGTTTTTATATATTTACCAGCTTATTTTTGGAAAAGATGTCGGGACAAACCCACAGATCGGTTATGCGACCGTGTTAAGCTTGGTTGCTGCGCTGATCATTGGTATCGTGACAGCTGTTTATATGTATTTTGCAAGAAAACTTGATGAGGTGGTATAAGGAGGTTTTACAGATGAAAATGCGAAAGAAAAATGACACGGCAGTATATTCTACCGGCACAAAGGTCATCCGTTTCCTGGTAGTTCTGCTCATGTCGTTTGTGGCGTTCCTGACGCTGTACCCTATTTTTTATGTAGTGCTGGGGGCGTTTAAGAAGAACCAGGAATTACTTACAGGCGGGATCAATATTTTCCCATCTGAATGGATCGTACAGAATTTTATTGATGCGTGGAATTCTGCAAACTTTGCGGTGTACACAGGAAACAGTATATTCCTTGCTTTAAGTGTCATGATCCTGACCTTAGTTGTCACAAGCATGGCAGGATATGTATTTGCCCGTAAAAATTTCAGGGGCAAGGAACTGATCTATGGTCTGTTTGTGGCATTTATGTTTGTAAATGTAGGATCGGTAACACTGCGTCCACTGTTTGAACTGGCGGTAAAAATCCATATGAATACGTCTCTCTGGAGCGTTGTGTTCATCTCGGCAGGAACTGCACAGGCAACTTATATTTTCCTGATCTGCGGCTATATGAATTCGGTCCCGAAGGAACTCGATGAGGCGGCAAAAATCGATGGATGCACATTTTTCCAGACATTTTATAAGATCATTCTTCCGGTATTAAAGCCGATCCTTGCAACCGTGGCGCTATTGTCTTTCCGCGGAGGCTGGAACGAATATATCCTTCCGCTGGTATTTACAATGACGGATGCCTCAAAGCGTCCCCTGACAGTCGGGGTGACCATGTTAAAGAATGCGGGCGATGGTGCAGCAGCATGGAATATCATGTTTGCCGGGGCGACCATCGCGATCGTTCCGATTCTGGTCATTTACATTTTTGCAAGTAAATATTTTATCAATGGTATGACAGCAGGAGCAGTAAAGGGATAAAAATGGACGAGAGATTAAAAAAATATGTGGATGAAGTGATAGCCCCTAAATTGCAGGGGGATGGCGGTTTTATTGATCTTACCGGAACTGATGGAAATGTTTTACATGTCAGGCTGCAGGGGGAATGTTCGAAGTGTGCGATCGTACCACGCTGTATGAGCTGGATCGAGGAAGAAATAAAAAGAGATCTTGGGATAGACGTCACGGTTTTTGCAGAACGGAAAAAACCGTTTTTCTGGGATACGATTTAAGGAGGAAGAGGCAATGGCATTTGTACAGGTAGTCCGCAGAAGCATGAGACCGGAGGAGTATACGGATCTGCGAGCCGGATGGCTGAAACGGTTTTTATATGAAAGTAAATATGAGATTACAGATATTGAAATTACGGATGCGAGACAGACGGGAGAGAACACTTATGAGTATTATCCGGGTGGTTATCGCAGATTAAAAAAGGGCGATATTTATTTTACGCCCGACGGAACGGTTTTTTTTAAGGCAAAAGTGACCGTGCCAAAAGAGATGCAGGGAAAAGAGCTGTGGCTTTCCATGTGGACGGCGGCGGAGATCATTGTAAAGGTCAATGGGGTTTATGTGGGCGGCATGGATCCAAACCGTGACCGTGTACTGCTCAGTCCTTACATTGACAGCGGGGAACTCCTGATCGAGATGGAGGGGTACAACCGTTCAAAGCCGGATGATGAGCGAAATCCGGATTCCATGAAATTAAAGGGGTGCAGACAGGAATTTCAGGGATTATATCTTGCAACAGTAAATCAGGATGCACTGAGCCTTTTTTATGATCTGCAGCTTCTTCTGGATGTTTCAAAAAGTACCTATTTTAATGAAGATTACAGAAAATTCTTAAATCAGGAATTAAATAATGCCTTAAACGAGATTGACTTTGAGACACTGAGGGAATGCATCGGACAAAATCAGGAGTCGCCATCCATGGAGCGGGAGAAGTATGAATATGTCAATGAGGGAATCCGCGCGGCATCTGCTTACATAGAGAAACATATCTATGAAAATGGTGATTTCCGCGGCAGCGGCAATGTGGCATTAGTAGGGCATTCGCATCTTGATATTGCCTATTACTGGCGCAGGATCCATGCGGTACAGAAGAATGCGCGCACCGTGCTGATTCAGATGCGGCTGATGGACCGGTACCCGGATTTTCATTACACGCATACACAGGCGTATACCTATGAACTTCTGGAAAAATATTACCCGGAACTGTTTGAGGAATTAAAGGAAAAGATCGCGGCGGGCAATTTCGAACCGGTCGGGGCGATGTATATTGAGCCGGACTGCAATATCCCGTCGGCGGAAAGTCTGATCCGCCAGTGTCTGTATGGACAGATGTATTTCCGCAGCCGGTTCGGTAAGACTGTCAATAATGCATGGCTGCCGGATGTTTTTGGAAACAGCTGGATACTGCCGCAGATCTTGAAAAAGAGCGGAGTGGAGTATTTTGTGTCAAATAAAATGTCCACATGGAACGATACCAACCGTTTTCCGCACAATAATTTTATATGGCGCGGGATCGATGGCACAGATGTCTATGCATGTGTTCCTCCAACACACTTTATCACCTGGAATATGCCAAGCCAGATCCAGGAGAACTGGGAGGCATATCAGGATAAGGAGAGCGGCGGACAGACGTTGTCCATGTTTGGATATGGCGATGGGGGCAGCGGTGCTACGGAGGAGATGATCGAACTGATGCACCGGTTTGACAAACTGTCTGTCATGCCAAAGACCGAGCAGACCGGGGGCACAAGTTTTCTGGAAAAGAATTTAAAGGGAAATGAAAATCTTGCTGTGTGGGATGGTGAATTATATCTGGAAATGCACAGGGGGACATTCACAACGAAATCCAACCTGAAACGTGAGAACCGGGAGCTGGAATTTGCCCTGCGCGAGGCAGAACTGTTATTGTCCCTGCGCTGCCTTTCGGGAGAAACTTATCCTGCAGAACAGGTGCGGGATATATATAAGAAGTTTCTGGTCAATCAGTTCCATGATATCCTGCCGGGAAGTCATATCCATCCGGTCTACGAGGATGCGATGGAGGACTATAAAAAAGTGAGGGAATGTGTGGATTCCCTGATTGGAACAGGGGATACCTATTTTAACTCGTTAGGGCAGGAGCGGACGGAAGTTACCTTTGTTGAGATGGAGGATGGACCGGTTCTGCGGAAAGGAAAAAAAGGTGCATTTGTGTGCCCGCAGATGGCACCGTTTGAGACCATGGATGCAGGGCAGATGGAGAAAAAGGCACGGCTTCTGGCAGAAAGACCGGCGGACTGGATTACAGTCAAATATGTAGATGAGCCGTATCGGGTCCGGGTAGAAACCGCGCATGCGAAAATCTGTTTTGCGAAAGACGGGAGCATGGAAAGTTTTTATGACAGGGATCTTGACCGTGAATGGACGGATGGTGCGTTTCACAAACTGCACATTTATCAGGATCTGCCGGGTGTTTATGACGCATGGGATATTCTGCCGAACTACAAAGAGAAAGAGCTTGAGATCACTGTGAAAAAACCGCTTCATCTGGTGGTGGCAGATGGTGCATGTGCATTGTTTGAGGTGGTGCTTGGCACAGAGGCGAGCAGCTGGAAGATGCAGATACGGCTGTTTGCGGACAGCAACGAGATCGAAGTGGAACATCTGGTGGACTGGCATGAGAAACACAAACTTGCGAAGATGGAATTTGGGATGAATCTGGTGTCCAGAGAACTGGTGTGCGATACCAGCGCCGGATTTATACGCAGGGAGACCCATAAGAATACTTCCTGGCAGCAGGCAAGATTTGAGGTGTGTATGCATAAATGGTGCGATATGGCAGAGTCGGACGGCGGAATTGCGATCTTAAACGATGGAAAATATGGTGTCGGGGTCGATGAAAATCATATTACATTAAGTCTGCTGCGCGCGACGATCCGTCCGGATATTACCTCAGATATGGGAAAACATGATTTTTGTTACCGGATCGTTCCACATGCAGGAAACCATCTGGATGCAGGGATCAACCGCAGGGCGTTTGAATTTAATGTACCACTTAAAAAGACTGCCTTGCCGCAGCAGTTCGACGGACGTATCGATGCGGTCATACAGAAGGCAGCAGAGAAAAAAACACTTTATGTGCAGGCGGTAAAGATGAGTGAGGACGAAAAAAATATCATCATCCGTCTGAGTGAACAGGATGGTACAAGAGGAAAACTGGTGCTGCCATTTGCGGTACAGCCGGTAAATCTGCTGGAGGACAGCGAGGGAGAGAGGACAGATGTGATCGTTTATCATCCATTCGAGCTTGTGTCATTTGCCATTCCTGTCCTGCCGGAGTAATGCGTGATGCAGAAAGGAAAATTTCTATGAGACTGGAAAAATATTTTGAAGACCCGGAGATTTTACATGTGGGGACGGAGGAGACGAGATGCTGCTGCGAGCCACAGGATGAAAACGGAGAGAGTCGCAGAAACTGTCTTTCCGGAAACTGGAAATTTCATTATTTTTCCAGTGCGGCAGAAGTGTTTGCAGGCATTGCCGGTGAGGGAAAGGGCGCGGACATAACGGATGTCTGCCGGCATATAAATGAGGGGGGATGGGACAGTATACCGGTTCCATCCTGTTGGCAGAACCATGGATATGACAGCCACCAGTATATCAATGTGCGGTTTCCGATCCCGTTCGATCCGCCCTATGTCCCGGATGAAAATCCGTGCGGGCTGTACGAAACAGAATTTTTGAGAGAGTCACAGACACAGTCGCGCAGTTATCTTTATTTTGAGGGTGTGGATTCCTGCTTTTATGTGTGGGTAAACGGAACATTTGCAGGTTACAGTCAGGTTTCCCATTCGCCGAGTGAATTTGAAGTGACAGAGCTGCTGGCCGACGGCACAAACCGTCTGGATGTTCTCGTGTTAAAATGGTGTGACGGTACATATCTGGAAGATCAGGATAAGTTCCGGATGTCCGGTATTTTCCGGGATGTCTGGCTGATCGAACGCCCATGTGACTTTGTGCGTGATTACACAGTGACGACCGGGATCACGTTTGGGGAAGATCAGGTAACACCGCAGAGCGCGGAGGTCTGTCTTTCCCTTTCCCGCTCGACGGGCGGCAGCAGGCGGGAGCTTTTCGTGCGTGCCATACTAAGAGATGCTTCCGGCAGCGTGGAAGCAGAGGGGCAGACAACACTGGTGTCGAATGGAAGTGAGGCAAAGCTTGTGTTTCCGGTAAAACATCCCAGGTTATGGAGCGCGGAGACGCCGTATCTGTATACGCTTGAGATTCGGACGGAAAACGAAATCCTGCATCAGAATGTGGGCATACGGGAAATCCACATTGAGTCATCCGTAGTGAAACTAAATGGGAGACCGATCAAGATACGCGGTGTGAACCGCCATGACAGCAATGCAAAGACAGGCTATACCATAAGCAGGGAACAGTTGGAGGAAGACCTCAAATTGATGAAAGCGCATAATATTAATGCGATCCGCACCAGCCATTATCCCAATGCACCGTGGTTTCCGGAGTACTGTGACAGATACGGTTTTTATGTGATCGCAGAGGCGGATATTGAGATGCACGGAGTAACTTCTTTTTATGGGGGCTCTTCAAAAAAGACTTTTTGTACGCTGGCAATGGATCCGATGTTTGATAAGGCAGTAATAGACCGCGTGGAGCGCTGTGTAAAGCGGGATAAAAATGCACCCTGTATCCTGATCTGGTCGCTTGGGAACGAGTCCGGTTACGGAAATTCGTTTGAGAAAGCAGGACGTTGGGTCAAGGCATATGACCCGACACGCCTGACACATTACGAGGGGGCGGTTTATGAAGCAGAAGGTCACGTAAACGACACATCCATGATCGATCTTTACAGCAGAATGTACCCGCATGTGGAATGGATTGATGAGTATTTTGCAGATCCGGGAAACAAAAAGCCTTATTTTATGTGTGAGTTTGTCCATGCAATGGGAAATGGACCGGGCGGTATCCGCGCCTATATGGACCGAATGTACCGTTATGAGGGATTTTTAGGGGGCTGTGTCTGGGAATGGTGCGATCATGCCATTTATGACGGTGTGGCAGAGAACGGAAAAGAGCGCTATCTGTATGGGGGCGATCACGGGGAACGCTTTCACGACGGCAATTTCTGTGTCGATGGGCTGCTCTATCCAGACCGTACACCGCACACGGGACTTCGGGAATGGAAAAATGCGATCTGTCCGGTTTTTGTCACAGAGATCGATGCAGCCAATGGTATGTTTCTGGTGGAAAACAGGTTTGATTTTCTTGAGGCATCCGGCGAGGCAGAGCTGTGTTATGAGATCAAAGCGGGGGGAAGTGCACAGGACGAAACAGTCATTCTTGCAGATGGAACAAAAGAGTTGCCACATCTGCTGCCGCATGAGAAAGCAGCCTTGACGATCCCGGTGCCAAAGCTGCCGGAAAACATGGATGTGTATGTAAAACTGACGTTTATCCGGAAAAAAGTGGTGGAATATGCAGCGTGCAGCAGTACGTTTGGATTTGCACAGTTTTGCATGCAGGAGCGGAAAGTATCGGTTTTGCAGAGGGAAAACAGAGCGGAACATGAGGTCGTACTTGTGGAGGAGCCGGAGGAATGGATCGTATTATGCGGTACACTTCGTGTTGCCTTTGGGAAGAAGACCGGAGCGCCGACCGGCATTTTCAAAGATGGAAAATCTATTCTCTGGGGACATGCGGGATATCAGATTTACCGTGCACCCACAGACAATGACATCCAGATCAAGGAGAAGTGGAAAGAGGCAGGCTACGATGCGGCAATGACCAAAGTATATCATTCCGATGCATTCTGTCTGGACGGGGAGGCACATTATGTGGCAGATATAGGGATTGCAGCCATATACCGTCAGCCGGCAGTGCACCTTCATGCCGACTGGTGTGTGAACCGCTGGGGCAGGGTCATAGTAACGCTTGATGCGCACAAAGATATGGCGATGCCGCCGCTGCCACGGCTTGGGATCATGCTGCCGGTTGAGCGCTCTATGCGTCATGTTACTTATTACGGCTATGGACCGGATGAAAGCTATATTGATAAAAGGGAACACTGTTATGTCGATATGTTTCAGGCAGAGGTAGAAGACCTGCATGAAAATTATATCAGACCACAGGAGAATGGAAGCCATTATCACTGCCGATATGTCTCACTTGAAAATGAAAAATACCGTCTGCTTGCGGAGGCAGATAATTATCTGGATTTTAACGTTTCGGATTACACGGTGGAAGAACTGGCAGGAAAAAGGCATAATTTTGAACTGGAACCGGCGTCTGGTTCCTTACTGTCGCTGGATGCGCGGATGATGGGCATTGGAAGTAATTCCTGTGGACCGGATCTGCCGGAAGAGTTTTTGCGCGATGAGGCGCATACCGTGTGGAAGGTACAATTACAGACAGAAGAACTGTAAAAATTATAATACATAAAACGGATAGGATAGAGAAACTGCAATTTCATGTCAGACTGAAAGTCAAATGACCTGAAATTTTCATATTTTATTGTGCAATTTGACGATAAACTGTGAAAAAAGTCTCTGTAATATCCGCTTTTTTTCATGAAATGAAAATTAATGAGAAAAAATATCAATAATGTTATTGACATCTAATGAACGTTAGAATATACTAACCAAAGTAAGAAATGAAAATCATTATCAATACAGTAGGAGAAAAGAGGAAGAAATGATGCCGCTTACTATGTTAAACACAGGAGAACCGAGTACGATTAAAAAAGTCGGTGGAAAAGAAGAAACTAGAAGATTTTTAGAGAATCTTGGCTTTGTTCCAGGCGGAGAAGTTACAGTCGTATCAGAGATCGACGGTAATATGATCGTTAACATCAAGGATTCAAGAGTTGCGATCGGAAAAGACATGGCGAATAAAATTATGGTATAAAACTGTTGCAACAGCGCAGTTTCATGATACAAAAATGAAAAGGAGCGAAACGATGAAGACGTTGAAAGAAGTAGCCTGCGGCAGTACCGTAAAGGTCAAAAAACTGACTGGCGAGGGCCCGGTCAAGAGAAGAATCATGGACATGGGCATCACAAAGGGTGTGGATATCTATGTAAGAAAAGTAGCACCGCTTGGTGATCCGATCGAAGTAACTGTAAGAGGATATGAATTATCCTTAAGAAAAGCAGATGCTGAGATGATCGAGGTAGAGTAATTTTTTTGCCCTAGCGTTAGCAAATGCTAACAAAAGGCAGAAAAGACAAACTAAAGCAAGCTATAGCAAACGAAAGCAAGCAGTAGCAAACAAAAGCAAGTTGCAGCAAACTAAAAATAAAAGGAGAAAAGTTATGGCAGTAAAAATTGCACTCGCAGGTAACCCAAACTGCGGAAAAACAACTTTATTTAATGCTTTGACTGGCTCTAACCAATTCGTAGGTAACTGGCCTGGAGTAACAGTAGAAAAAAAAGAAGGTAAATTAAAGGGACATAAGGATGTTGTCATCATGGACTTACCGGGTATTTATTCCTTATCTCCATATACACTTGAGGAGGTTGTTGCCCGTAATTATCTGATCGGCGACAGACCGGACGCCATCTTAAATATCGTAGATGGTACAAACATCGAGCGTAACCTTTACCTGTCCACACAGTTGATGGAACTTGGCATTCCGGTTATTATGGCAATCAACATGATGGATCTTGTTGAGAAGAACGGTGACAAGATACATATTGACAAATTAAGCAAAAAGCTTGGGTGTGAAGTCGTTGAGATTTCTGCATTAAAGGGAACCGGTATCCAGAAAGCTGCTGAGAAGGCAGTTGCACTTGCACAGCAGAAGAAGAACATGGTTCCGGTACATGAGTTCTCTAAAGATGCAGAAGATGTGATCACAGAGGTTGAGAACAAACTGAGCGGTATTGTTTCAGAGGATCAGAAACGTTTCTTTGCGATCAAGTTATTAGAGAAAGATGACAAGATCAAAGAGCAGATGAAATCTGTTCCGGATGTATCATATGAGATCAAGGAAATGGAAGATAAGTTTGATGATGATACTGAGAGTATCATTACAAACGAGCGTTATGTATACATTTCATCCATCATTGGCGAATGTGTTTCAAAGAGCAGCAAAGAGAAACTTACAACTTCCGATAAGATCGACCGTATCGTGACAAACCGCTGGCTTGCAATCCCGATCTTTGCAGTTGTAATGTTTTTGGTATATTATGTATCTGTAACAACGATTGGTTCTATCTTAACAGACTGGACAAATGATACGCTGTTTGGTGAATGGATCATCCCTGGTGCACAGAGTTTATTTGAAAACATCGGATGTGCTGACTGGCTGACAGGTCTGATCGTAGATGGTGTGATCTCCGGTGTAGGTGCAGTACTTGGTTTCGTACCGCAGATGTTAGTACTGTTCCTGTTCCTTGCATTCTTAGAGTCCTGTGGTTACATGGCACGTGTCGCATTCATCATGGATCGTGTATTCCGCAAATTCGGACTTTCCGGAAAATCATTCATTCCGATGCTGATCGGTAGTGGATGTGGTGTTCCTGGTGTTATGGCATCAAGAACAATTGAGAGCGACCGTGACCGTAAAATGACGATCATGACAACAACCTTTATTCCTTGCGGGGCAAAACTCCCAATTATCGCTTTGATCGCAGGTGCTTTCTTCGACAATGCAGGATGGGTTGCATGGAGCGCATACTTCGTAGGTGTGGCAGCAATCGTATGCTCCGGCATTATTTTAAAGAAAACAAAAATGTTCGCTGGCGATCCGGCACCATTCGTTATGGAGCTTCCGGCATATCACTGGCCGACAGTTGGCAACGTATTAAGAAGTATGTGGGAGCGTGGCTGGTCTTTCATCAAAAAAGCTGGTACGATCATCACGTTATCAACCATCATCTTATGGTTCTTGATGAACTTTGGATGGACAGATGCAGGCTTTGGTATGTTAAGTTTCGATGGACTTGAGGGTGCTGCTCTTGAGGCTGCCCAGGCAGAATGTATCCTTGCAAAGATCGGTTCTGCAATCGGCTGGATCTTTACTCCGCTTGGATGGACACAGAGTGGTAACGGCTGGAAGATGGCAGTTGCAGCAATCAGCGGTCTGATCGCAAAAGAGAACGTCGTAGCAACATTCGGTATGTTATTTGGTTTCGCAGAAGTTGCAGAAGATGGTACTGAATTTTGGGGCAACCTTGCCGCTGTTATGACTCCGGTAGCTGCATACGGCTATCTGGTATTCAACCTCTTATGCGCACCTTGCTTCGCTGCAATGGGAGCTATCAAGAGAGAGATGAACAATACAAAATGGTTCTGGTTTGCAATCGGATATCAGTGTGGTTTAGCATATGTAGTATCCTTATGTATCTACCAGATCGGTACATTGATCACAACCGGTACATTCGGTATTGGAACTGTTGTTGCTTTCGTACTTGTAATCGGTCTTTTATATCTGTTATTCAGACCTTACAAAGAGAGCGATACATTAAAAGTAAATGTAAAAGGCATGGCAGGCGCAAGATAAGCACTGCTTCTAAGGTGGCTGCCGTGTGTGTTGACATGGCAGCCATATTCATAATAAGAAGGAAAACAAGGAGGAAAATCCTCTGCTCCTGCAGAGGCACATGCTATGCAGGCATAGCAGGCATTTTCCTTCGGAAAACAAGGAGGATTATCTTATGGGAACAGTTGTAACGGGAGCAGTAGTTGTGGTAATTGTGGGACTTATCATCCGCAGCATGGTTCGCGATAAGAAAAACGGAAAATCCCTTCAGTGCGGAGGCGATTGTGGAAAGTGCGGAGGGCACTGTCATTAATATAGGAGGAGACCATGACGGCAGGAGTAAACAGTCAGAAAAAGAAAAATCATGAAACGGCAAATTACCACAGAACCCAGATGCAGAAAGAAATTGTCATTCAAAGATTGAGAGAACAGGGTTGTCGTATTACCAAGCAGCGTCTGATGCTGCTGGACGTGATTCTCAATGAAGATTGTTCTTGCTGCAAGGAAATCTATTACAGAGCAGCAGAAGTTGATCCGGGAATCGGGGCGGCAACTGTTTATCGCATGGTCAATTTATTAGAAGAAATCGGGGCTATCAGTAGAAAAAATATGTATCGTATCGCATGTGGGGCGGTATGTGACAGAGAAAAGGCATGTATGATCGAACTTGATGATGATACCATAAAGGAATTATCGGCAAAAAGCTGGAATGCGGTAGTGCTTGCAGGTTTGAAAGCATGTGGTTATATCGATAAACAAAGAATTAAAAGTGTCGTAGTACAGTCCTGCGACTGTGAGGAGGCGGGCTGACAGATCAGGGAGTAAATATGTTAAAGATTACAGTGGATGTGGATGGAATGCAGTGCGGAATGTGCGAAAATCATGTAAATGAAGCTGTTCGTGGCGCATTTCCGGTCAAAAAAGTATCTTCCTCTCACAGTAAAAAACAGACCGTGATCATCACGGAGCAGGATATTGATGAGCAGGAATTAAAGGCTGTCATTGACGGAACAGGATATGAGTCAGGTGCAGTCAAAAAAGAACCATATGAGAAAAAAGGGCTGTTTGGATTTTTGAAATAACAGAAGAAAACAGCCATTGCATAGAAAATAAAAAAATGTGGGAATCCCAGATATGGGATTCCTTTTTTTCATAGGAAATTACGTCTTATAAATTAAAAAGTACACAAAAATATCCGGTAATTTTCTGATATATTGAAAATTTTTTTGACCATAGTATATCTGCAAAGGACAGGTCATGAATCTGTTATTTTAAGGACGTATTTTGTATAACTATTTTCAGATAACCTTTATAGTTAAGGTATCATAGCAATAGAAAGCAGGAATGAAATAGTATAATTATGGAGGGGCAGTATGAAATACGGATATTTTGATGAAAGTAAAAAAGAATATGTGATCACAAGACCGGATACACCGGCACCATGGGTCAACTATCTTGGTTCGCCGGAGTATGGAGCAATTATATCCAATAATGCAGGGGGATATAGTTTTGCAAAATCAGGAGCAAACGGAAGAATTTTAAGGTATGTCTTTAACCAGTTTGATGAACCGGGCAGATATATTTATATCAGGGATAATGAAAACAGAGATTACTGGTCTGCATCATGGCAGCCGGTTGGAAAAAGTTTAGATACTTATAAGAGCGAGTGCCATCATGGCACTGCATATACAAAGATGAAAGCTGTGTATGACGGTATCAGTTCAGAAGTGCGGTACTATGTTCCGTTAGATCAGTCATATGAAGTGTGGAATCTTGGCATTACAAACGATTCTGACCGGGAAAGGGAGCTGACCGTGACCGGTTATGCGGAATTTACGAATAACAGTAATTATGAGCAGGATCAGGTAAATCTCCAATATTCACAGTTTATCACAAGGACAGTTTTCTGTGAAAACCGCATCCGCCAGATGATCCATGCAAATCTTGATAAGATTGAAAATGGAAAAGAAATTGACCATAAGACCGTGATCAACCGGTTTTTCGGACTTGCTGGGGCAAAAGCTGATTCCTGGTGTGGAGAAAAAGAAGAATTCCTTGGCAGATATCATGGATATGGAAATCCCAAAGGGGTAGAAGACGGCGTTTTAAATAACAGGGGAAATTATAATGAAAACGGCTGCGGAGCCATTTCCACCGTACTTCATCTGAAACCGGGAGAAACCAGGGAAATCGCGTTTCTTGTGGGAATGAAAGAAGACGATGAGGCGGCTGAAATTGTAGCAGGATATGAGAACACAGAGGAAGTATGTAAAAAAGAACTGGAAGAACTGACGGCATACTGGCATGGAAAACTTTCCCATTTCCAGGTTAAGACACCGAGCAAGGAATTTGACACTATGATCAATACCTGGAATGCATATAACTGCTTTATGACATTTATCTGGTCAAGAGCGGCATCTTTTACTTATTGCGGTTTAAGAAACGGATATGGTTACCGCGATACGGTACAGGATATTCAGGGTGTGATTCATCTGGCACCGGAAATGGCAGTAGATAAAATCCGTTTTATGCTCTCCGCACAGGTGGATAACGGAGGAGGACTTCCGCTGGTTAAATTTACACACAATCCAGGACATGAAGATACACCGGACGATGCTTCTTATGTACAGGAAACAGGACATCCGGCTTACCGGGCAGATGATGCACTCTGGCTGTTCCCGACAGTATACAAATATGTATCAGAAACGGGCGATACTGCATTTATGGATGAGGTAATTCCATTTGCAAATAAAGATGAAGGAACGGTTTATGAACATTTGAAACGTGCGATTGATTTTTCCATGAACCATCTAGGAAAGCACAGCATGCCAGCCGGACTCTATGCAGACTGGAATGACTGTTTAAGACTTGGAAAAGATGGAGAGTCAACGTTTGTTGCATTTCAGTTTTATTATGCAATGACAATTTTACGCATTTTTGCAGAACATAAAAAGGATACGGAATACATTGCATTTCTGGATGAAAACCAGAAAAAGCTAGGAAATCTGATCCAGGAACTCTGCTGGGATGAAGACAGATTTATCCGTGGATTTACGGAGAGTGGAGAGACGATTGGAAAACGTACTGATCCGGAAGCAAATATGTGGTTAAACCCTCAGAGCTGGGCGGTGATCAGCGGACTTGCAGATGAGAAACAGGCAGACTGTGCATTACAGCAGGTTTATGACAGGTTAAACACGGAATATGGAGCAATCTTAATGGATCCTCCATACCATGAACATGCATTTGACGGGGCTCTTGCAGTTATTTACAATGCCGGAACAAAAGAAAATGCCGGTATTTTTTCGCAGTCGCAGGGCTGGATCATTTTAGCGGAAGCATTAAGAGGACATGGGGAGAGGGCATTTACTTATTTTATGGAGAACGCTCCGGCAGCGCAGAATGACAAGGCAGAGATCCGCAGATTAGAGCCATACTGTTATGGGCAGTTTACGGAAGGGAAAGACAGTCCGAATTTTGGACGATCCCATGTACACTGGCTGACTGGGACAGCATCAACGGTTATGGTGGGCTGTGTGGAGGGAATCCTTGGCATGCGTCCTGACCTTTATGGACTTCGCATTGCACCGTCGATTCCGAAGGAGTGGGAACTGTTTGAGATAGATAAGGATTTCAGGGGATGTCATCTGCATATTACCGTAAAAAATCCGGGACATGCCGAGAGCGGCTGCAAAAAACTTTTCGTGAATGGACAGGAGATGAAAGATAATTATATTCCGCAGACTGTGCTTACTGATGAGACAGACATAGAACTGATTATGTCGTAAAAAATATGTCATGTAAAGAAGGGAGAGTCTTATGAACAAGATAGAATTTACAGATAAAAATGGAACCTTCCGTATTCATAATCCGGAAAATTACAGCGGGCTGTATCTTCCGCTGGCAGGTGAAACAGGGTTAAAATCCAGTATCACGCCAAATCTCGGAGGAGACAGCAAGACAGATCAGAATCATTTTCTGTTAGAACCTGTCAGTATTGAAAATTTACATAATAACCGCAATACGAGAAATTTTTGGTGTCGTATTGAAAATAAGGGCAGCTGGTCCGTCTGTGGTTCTTCGGCAAAGCAGGAAGCGGCAAAATTTACAAAGGATCAGGATGAAAGCATATTAGAAGCTGGTTTTATGTGGCAGAAACTGACGAGAATATCCAGAGAATATGAAATGAAAGCAGAAACCACTTCCTTTGTTACGATAGATGGGACAATGGAAGTAATGATGACAGAACTGACCAATACAGCGGATCAGGAACAGAAGATTACACCGGTTGCTGTGATTCCGCTTTATGGACGGAGTGCAGACAATATCAGGGATCATCGTCATGTGACGTCGCTGCTGCACAGAATTGAAACAAAAACGTATGGCGTGGAGGTGTGCCCGGTGCTTTCCTTTGATGAGAGGGGCCATCAGAAAAATCAGACGGTCTATTTTGTATATGGATCTACAGGAGAGGGAGAGGCGCCGGAAAAATTCTATCCGACAACGGAAATGTTTATCGGGGAAGGGGGAAGTTACCTGAATCCCGAAGCGGTAAGAATGGATAAGGACGGTGTTCTGGCAGGAACAAAACTGCAGGGAAAAGAGGCAGCAGGTGGAATGCGTTTCGCACCGGTTACCTTAAAACCACAGGAAACAGTCACGTATCTGGTACTTGCAGGGGTTTCCGGGGAAAAACAGAATATTGAGAAAATGACATCTGCTTACCGTACGAAAAAACAGATCGAGAAGGCATTTGAAGCCGTAAAAAAACACTGGACGGACAAAGTAAATGTTGATTTTTCAACGGGTGATACAAACATTGATAATTATTTAAAATGGATCTGTTTTCAGCCGGTTCTGCGCCGCATTTATGGCTGTTCATTTTTACCATATCATGATTATGGCAAAGGAGGACGTGGCTGGAGAGATCTCTGGCAGGACTGTCTTGCTCTGCTGATCATGGAGCCGTCAGTAGTACGCCAGATGATCGTTGACAATTATGGCGGTGTAAGGATGGATGGAACGAACGCAACGATCATTGGCAGCAGACAGGGAGAATTTATTGCAGACCGCAATAACATTACACGCGTATGGATGGATCATGCATTCTGGCCGTTTGTGACGACAAAATTATATCTGGATCAGACAGGAGATCTTGATATTTTGCTGGAGAAGGTAACCTATTTCAAAGATCTGCAGACAAAAAGAGGTACTGCACATGATAATAACTGGGATCATGCATATGGAAATAAACAGCGCACAGCAGGTGGAAATGTTTATTTTGGAACAATTTTAGAACATATTTTACTGCAGAATCTATGTGCTTTTTATGATGTCGGAGAGCATAATGAGATGAGACTGCACGGTGCGGACTGGAATGATGCACTTGACATGGCATGGGAAAAAGGCGAGAGTGTGGCATTTACGTGTGCATATGCTGGAAATTTAAAAGACATTGCAGATTGTCTGAAGCATATGGAAGAGAAAACCGGGATCAGTAAAATTGAAATGGCAGAAGAGATGAAATGTCTGCTTGCGGAAGGAACAGAATTATATGAAAGTCCGGACAGAAAGCAGAAACTGCTGGACGAATATACCAGCCTCTGCGAACATAATGTAAAAGGAGGCATGATCCTGGTTTCCACAGAACAGATACGAAAGAATCTGGTGGAGAAGGCAGAGTGGCTGATGCAGCATATCAGAGAGAAAGAATGGATCAGTGCCGGGGATGATATGGGTTGGTTTAACGGATATTATGACAATCATGGAAATGCGGTTGAGTACAGTAAAAAGGATGAAGTCCGCATGATGCTGACAGGACAGGTGTTCGCAGTCATGAGCAAAACTGCGGGAGAGGAACAGGTAAAAGAAATCTGCAGGAGTGCAGACAAATTTCTGTTTGATCAGAAAGCCGGTGGATATCGTCTGAATACAGATTTTAAAGAGGAGAAATTTGATCTCGGAAGAATGTTTGGATTTGCCTATGGGGAAAAAGAAAATGGTGCAGTGTTTTCCCATATGACAGTCATGTATGCGAATGCACTGTATCAGAGAGGATTTATCCGGGAGGGACATAAAGTTCTGCAGACACTTTTAGAAGCCGCAATGAATTTTGAAAACAGTAAAATGTACCCGGGACTGCCGGAGTATTTTGATAATGAAGGCAGAGGACTTTATGCATATCTGACAGGTGCGGCGAGCTGGTATATGCTGACGATGATCACAGAGGTATTTGGTGTAAAAGGAGATCTTGGAGATCTGGTGATCACACCATCTCTGCTGCCGGAACAGTTTGATGAAAAAGGCAGTGCTGGATTGAAGCTGGAATTTGCCAGGAAGAAATTTGAGATCATAATGCATAATCCGGAAAAGAAGGACTTAAGAATAGAGCAGATCAGACGGGCAGTGTGCGATGAGAAAGTCGTATTGGAACCGGAGCCGGAATATGGTGTACGGTTAAGGAAGAGTGTGATTGAAACACTTGACCCAAAAAAATGTCACAGAATTGCTGTGTTTTTTCAAGAGTAACATGTAAAAATGACTGATAGGGTGAGAGAAGCAGCATACAGATTTTGTATGCTGCTTTTTTTAGAAAACATGCATTACCACATGGATTTATAATATTTATCCCGGTATTTTTTGGGCGTCAGTCCGGTATAGTTTTCAAAAATCTGAATGAAATGACTCTGTGAGGAGAAAGAAAGATAGTTTGCGATGTCGACGATCGGTTTGTCAGAATACCGCAGCAGATGAGTTGCCTTTTCAATCTTTTTTTCACGGATATAATCGCTGATGGATATGCCGAGGTTCTGTTTGAAAACGCGCGAGAGATAACTTTCAGACAGATCGGTATATTCAGCTAAAGTGGTTATGGTAATGCGTTCTTTGATGTGTGTATAGATGTAATCCACACATTGCATGACCGGTTTCGAGAGTATAGAACTTTTTTTCTGTAAAATCATTTTTCCGGTAAAATCTTTTACCATTTCATGATGCAGATCTGCCACCTGCCGGACGGTGGTACACGAATCCATCCTTAAAATATAAAAATCACTCAGGCGGTAAGCCTGCTCCGGCTCTAATCCGCCATCAATACAATAGCGCGTGATCATAGCGGTAGTGACAACAAAATGATATTTAATATTTGTAAGCGGATTACGGGAAAGGACACCGGTACCCTTTAAGTCGATGAAGGCATCTTCCTTACAGTTTCGTATCACAGAATCCATGTCACCGGTTTTGACAGCATTGTAAAAAGAATATTCAACAGTCGGGGAACGGTGCAGCATATCGTATTCACTGTTGGTTAATTCTGTGTGATACCATTCTTTTGAAAGTTCCATAGCATTACTCCTGTTTTTTATTTTCGCATTATTATGTCATGAATCTGATATTTTTTCAAGTGATTTAATATAATGCAGAGCTGAAATCCGGTAATATATCACTTGTAAACAAGACAGGAACACAAAAGATAAAGTGTTCCAAAGGTGCTTATAAAAAGGGAGGAAAAGTAAATGAAACGAAGAATCGTAAGTATGATGCTTGTGGCAGCAATGGGGACAGCTTTATTGGCAGGCTGTGGAGGAAATACAGCAAACAGCAGCACAGCAGAGAAATCCAATGACACAGCAAAAGAAGACACTGCGCCGGTAACAGAGACAGCAGGTACAGACGCAGAGACAGGTACTTCTGATGAGGGAAAAGTATTGAATATCTACTGCTGGAATGAGGAGTTCAAGAGTCGTCTGACAGATCATTATCCTGGATATACAGAGGTAGATGCAACCACAGGTACGATCGGTGATGTAACAGTAAAATGGAACATTACCCCGAGTGATGATATGGCATATCAGAATAACCTGGATGCAGCCTTATTAAAGCAGTCTGATGCAGCAGATGATGATAAAATTGATATCTTCCTGGTAGAAGCTGATTATGCATTGAAATATGTTGATACCGACTACACAATGGCAGTGACAGACCTTGGTATTACCGATGAAGATCTTTCTAAACAGTATCAGTACACCAAAGATGTTGTTACCAATTCTGATGGTGTATTAAAAGGTCTTTCATGGCAGGGTTGTCCTGGCGTATTATTCTATAACAGAGATGCAGCAAAAGCAGTATTAGGTTCTGATGATCCGGCAGAGGTTCAGAATTATGTAAAAGACTGGGATACATTCAATGATACAGCAAAGAAGATGAAAGATGCAGGCTACACCATCACATCTTCCGCAAACGATACTTACCGTGTATATTCCAACAACGTTACTTCCAAATGGGTTGTTGATGGCAAAATCAATATTGATGATAACATTATGAAATGGGTTGATGATTCCAAAGAACTTGTAGATGCAGGCGAGACAGGAACATACGAACTGTGGAGTGATGACTGGAAGAAAGGTTTCTATCCGGAAGGAAATGTATTCTGCTACTTTGGACCTGCATGGTTAGTAAACTTCTCAATGGCAGCAGATACCGAAGGCAGTATCGGTTACAACGGTGGCTGGGGCGCAACCGAAGGACCGCAGGGCTTCTTCTGGGGTGGTACATGGATCTGTGCAGCAAACGGAACTGATAACCAGAGCCTTGTAAAAGATATCATGCTTCAGATGACAACCAATGATGATGTTATGAGAGAGATCATCGAGAAAGATGATGACTTTGTAAACAATCAGGATGTAATCGTTGAGATGGCAGACAGCTCTTACGCAAGTAAAATCTTAGGCGGACAGAATCCACTTGGTATTTATAATGAGGGTGTATCCAAACTTGATTTAAGTAATCTTTCTTCATACGATCAGGGATGCAACGAAGAATTTCAGCATGCAATGAAGAACTATTTTGAAGGAAGTGCAACGAAAGAAGAGGCATTAGACTTGTTTTACAAATCAGTTTTAGAGAAATATCCGGAATTAACATATTAAGAAGATGAATGATCTAAAAATAACAATGGAAAGCACGCTCTGCGGATATTCTGTTGTTATGAATGAAAAGCTGCGCCTGCCGGAATGCAATAAGGAAGGCAGGTGCGGTTTATTCAGGTTAAAATGCCAAGCGCAGAGCTGACAGCATGTTTACACAGAATAAAGGTGAAGGATGCTGTGAGCTCTGTGGATGAAAATAATACACTCTGAAAAAGGAGGTCAGATTATCATGAAAAAAAGTAGTGGAAAGGTAGTAAGGTACAATAAATGGGGGTATATCTTTTTGATTCCATTTATTGTAGTATACGTTATTTTTCAGCTGATCCCATTAGTCAGCACTATTTACAACAGTTTCTTTGAAAACTATATGTCAGGACTGACACAGGTCGGACCAAAGTTTGTCGGACTTGCAAACTATCAAAAACTCTTTTCTGATGGAGATATCTGGGTTTATACAAAAAATACTATGGTATTATGGATCATGTGTTTCGTGCCGCAGATCATTTTATCACTGGTACTTGGCGCTTGGTTCTCCGATGTACGTCTTAAATTAAAGGGAACCCGTTTCTTTAAAACAGTTGTATATCTGCCGAATCTGATCATGGCATCTGCATTTTCCATGTTGTTCTTTACGTTGTTCTCTGATGGAGGACCCATCAACTCAATGCTGATGCAGATTGGATTGGTTGATACACCGTATAAATTTTTATCGAATGTAGGAAGTGCAAGAGGGCTGATCGCATTGATGAACTGTCTGATGTGGTTTGGTAATACGACGATCCTTCTGATGGCAGGCATGATGGGTATCGATACCTCCCTGTTTGAGGCAGCAGAGGTCGATGGGGCAACTTCTTCGCAGGTATTCTGGCAGATCACACTGCCGCTGTTACGCCCAATCCTTGTATATGTGGTTATCACATCTCTGATCGGTGGTTTACAGTTATTTGATGTGCCACAGATATTAACCAATGGAACCGGTGACCCGATGCGTTCTACCATGACGCTGATCATGTTCTTAAATAAACATCTCTATAGTAAGAACTATGGTATGGCTGGTGCACTGTCAGTTGTTCTGTTTATCATTACAGGTATTTTAAGTCTGGTAGTATTTAAGATAACCGGCAATGATAAGAGGAAGGGGTGAAAAGTATGAATGAGAACCGTAATTTAAAAAAAGGTGTAGGAATTCATGCAAGAAGATTTATTGCATATGTTGTATTAGCGATTGTCTCTGTTTTGTGTTTATTCTGGTTTTATGTGCTGTTTATCAATGCGACCAGATCAAACGGTGAGTTGCAGTCAGGTTTTACATTGATTCCGAGCAGCCATCTTTGGGAAAACTGGAAAAACTTAAGGAATGGAACACTTCCGGTGTGGAACGGTATGATCAACAGTCTGATCGTTTCCTCCCTTAGTGCAGTACTCAGTGTATATTTTTCGACGATGACAGCTTATGCGATCCATGCATATGATTTCAAACTGAAAAAATATATTTATCCGTTTATCCTGATGATTATGATGATCCCGACACAGGTAACGGCACTTGGATTTATCAAACTTGTTTCCAGCATGAAATTAGAGGATTCCTTCATTCCTCTGATCGTACCGGCAATTGCCGCTCCGGTTACGTTTTTCTACATGAAACAGTACATGGAAAGTACATTGCCGTTGTCACTGATCGAAGCAGCGCGCATTGATGGATCAGGAGAATTTCATACATTTAATACTATCGTAATGCCGTTGATGAAACCTGCTATCGCAGTGCAGATGATCTTTACTTTTGTAAGCAGCTGGAATAATTATTTCACACCGGCGCTGGTTTTACATGATGACAGGAAAAAGACACTTCCTATCCTGATCGCACAGTTACGTGGAGCTGACTGGCTCAAGTTTGACATGGGGCAGGTATATGTGATGATCGCATTTTCCATCTTCCCGGTTATCATTGTATATCTGATCTTATCCAAACACATTGTACAGGGTGTTGCACTTGGCAGTGTAAAGGGTTAACAGATTCTGGTTAAAAAATTCTGGTTAATCAGAAAAATTACTTTATTATATAAAAATGAGACTACTGTACAGGTGGTCTCATTTTTATTTTTTGCCCGCCGTATCAGTGCACAATGACTGTAAGAAAGGAAAAAAATTTGTTATAATTATAAATTATAAAAATACTTAATGATCAGGATATCAGGAAAGGAATAGTGCCTATGAAAATAGCAATCGTAACAGGGGCGTCAAGCGGGCTTGGCAGTGAGTTTGTCAGACAGATCAGGAAACAGGAAAAACTAGATGAAATATGGGTGGTCGCGCGTAGAAAAGACCGCCTGACGGCATTAGAAAAAGAACTTCAGACACATCTTAGGATCATTACCGGGGATCTGACAAAGGCGGAGACACTGCATGAAATAGAGGCGATGCTCTGGAAAGAAAAACCGGATGTACGCATCTTGATCAATGCGGCGGGGTACGGAAAGATCGGATCCTGGTGGGATATCAAAAGAGTGGATGTGGATGGCATGATCGACTTAAACTGCAAGGCGGCAGTTGCCATGACACAGATTTCTCTGCCTTTTATGAAACGCGGTGCGCGTGTTTTGCAGATCTGTTCGACCGCGGCATTTCAGCCGTTTCCATATCTGAGTGTTTATGCGGCAACGAAAGCATTTTTATATCGTTACAGCAGGGCGCTGCGCGTGGAACTTTACGGTACGGGAATCCGTGTGACCGCTGTCTGTCCTTACTGGATAAAGGACACCGAGTTCATCGGGCGGGCAAAGAAGAGCAGTGACAGTTCTTATATTCACAGTTTTCCGCTTGCTTCCCGACAGAAAAATGTGGCGCGTCATGCACTGCTGGATGCAAAACTTGGGCTGGCAGTATCCACACCGGGTATCGTATGTACCTTGCACCGTGCAGCGGCAAAGATTGTTCCGGCGGATCTGATGATGGGGGCGTGGGCTTTGATACGGAGAATATAAAGTTACTGTTTACAGGCAGGCATTTTCTGAACTGAAAATGCCGTATGATACAGTGGTGGTAGCAGATTTTGCCGATTTGGAATGCGAAGCATCGGCAAAATCCGTTACTGGAACGAAGTACGAGTGGACAGTAACAATATAAAACGCAAAGAATGAAAATTATATTCTAATCTCTTGACAAATCCACATACCAGTACTATCATAAACATATGAACAGATAAGAATATGTTCAAATGATAATGTGAAAGACTGGAGGTGTAAGATTTGGCAATAGACGATGTACCGTGCTGTGAGGCATATGAAGTTCATGAAGATAAGATCAGAGCGGCAAATGAACAGATGCCTGACGAAGATGAATTATATGATCTCGCCGAACTGTTCAAAGTGTTTGGAGATTCCACAAGAATCCGGATTCTGTTCGTACTGTTTCAGTCGGAGATGTGTGTATGCGATCTGGCACAGTCACTGAATATGAACCAGTCGGCGATTTCACATCAGCTTAAGATTTTAAAACAGGCGAAGCTTGTGACCGGACGGCGCGAGGGAAAGTCCGTGATTTATTCACTGGCAGATGAGCATGTAAGAACGATCATCGATCAGGGAAGAGAACATATCGAAGAGTAAGTAAAAACAAAATTTATATCAAAAAGAAAATGGAGGATTCAATTATGAAAAAGAAATTCAAACTTGAGGATCTTGACTGTGCAAACTGCGCAGCAAAAATGGAAGAGGCTATCAAAAAAATCGAGGGTGTCAACGATGCAAATGTCAGCTTTATGACACAGAAAATGATGGTAGATGCTGTGGATGACAAATTCGATGACATCATGAAAGAAGTCGTAAAAGTCTGTGCAAAGGTTGAGCCGGACTGCAAGATTTTAATGTAAAAAAATCAGGTAAAACAAAAACATAGTTGTATGTGACAGTCAGTCTCATACAGGGAAAGCCCGGTTATGCCAAAGGAGTGCTGCACGTGATCATATATCTGCACGAAATAAAAATGCTGCAGGAAAAAAGAGATCAGGCAGTACAGGGTTGAAAACAGATGCATACCGGGCTTACAAAAAAGAAAACATATGAATACATGAACATATGAAATAAATGAAGAAAAGAGGAATCAATATGACATCAAAACAGAAAAAAATGCTGTACCGTATTATCACTGCATTTGTGCTGTTTGTAGTGTTAATGGTTTTAGAGCATACTGGAGTGTTAGAGCAGTTACCGAGCCAGTGGCTTGTATTCCTGATCTATCTGATCCCGTATCTGGTGATCGGTTATGACATTGTCTATAAGGCAGTCAGAAACATCAGTCACGGACAGGTGTTTGATGAAAACTTTCTGATGATGGTCGCAACTTTTGGCGCGTTTGGCGTGAAAGAATATTCCGAGGCAGTTGCCGTTATGCTGTTTTATCAGGTTGGAGAGCTGTTCCAGAATTATGCGGTCGGCAAATCCAGACAGTCCATTTCCGATATGATGAATATCTGTCCGGAATACGCCAACATTGAGGAAGATGGTGTGCTGACGCAGGTTGATCCGGATGATGTGGAAGTTGGAACGATCATCGTTGTAAAACCGGGCGAGCGCATTCCGCTTGATGGAATCGTGACGGAGGGAACCTCCATGATCGACACCGCAGCGCTGACCGGTGAATCTGTACCGCGCAGGGCAACAGTCGGAGATGAGATCATCAGCGGATGTGTCAACGGTAGCAGTACGATCAAAGTAAAAGTAACAAAAGCATTTGAGGATTCTACGGTAGCCCGTATCTTAGAACTGGTAGAAAATGCAAGCAGTAAGAAAGCCAAAGTAGAAAACTTTATCACAAGATTTGCAAAATATTATACACCGGTTGTCACCATCGGTGCAGTGATCTTAGCTATTTTACCTCCGTTGATCTTAGGCGGTGGCTGGGCAGACTGGATCCAGAGAGCATGTATCTTTTTGGTTATTTCCTGCCCGTGTGCACTTGTCATTTCTGTTCCGCTTGGTTTCTTCGGTGGAATCGGTGCTTCCTCTAAGATCGGTATTCTGGTCAAAGGAAGCAACTATTTAGAGGCAGTTGCCGAGATGACAACGATCGTGTTTGACAAGACCGGTACACTGACCAAGGGTGAATTTAAGGTTTCGGAAGTACAGCCTTCCGCGGACAAAAACAACACAATCGGAAAAGAAGAATTGTTGGAGATCGCAGCGTACGGTGAGGGTTATTCCAACCATCCGATCGCGAACTCTATCCGCGAAGCATATGGAAAAACACTTTCCATGGAGCGCGTCACAGATACGGAGGAGATCGCAGGACACGGAATCCATACATTTATTGATGGCAGGGAAGTATACCTTGGCAATGCAAAACTGATGGACGCGCAGAATATCGCTTACACGGAAAACAAGACTGCCGGAACGGTTGTCTATGTGGCATGCAACAACGTGTTTGCCGGAAGTATCGTGATTTCCGATACTGTCAAAGAGGGCAGCAAAGATGCGATCCGCGATATGAAACAGGTCGGTGTGAAAAAGACAGTTATGCTGACCGGAGACAGACAGGCGGCTGCAGATGCCGTTGCCGCAGAACTTGGCATTGATGAAGTGCATGCAGAACTGCTCCCGGCAGACAAAGTCGGTCAGGTGGAGAAACTGTTGGGTGCACAGAATGAAAAAGAGAGACTGGCATTCGTCGGTGATGGTATCAACGATGCACCGGTACTCACAAGAGCAGATATCGGAATCGCCATGGGAAGCATGGGTTCGGATGCTGCGATCGAGGCAGCGGACATCGTACTGATGGATGATGATATCCGAAAAATTGCATCACTGGTCAAAATCGCAAGAAAGACACTTGGCATCGTAAAACAGAATATTGTATTTGCACTTGCAGTCAAAGCTCTGGTATTATTATTAGGTGCCCTTGGTATGGCAAATATGTGGGAAGCAGTATTCGCGGATGTCGGAGTTTCTGTAATCGCGATCTTAAACTCCATGCGCACGCTCAATACGAAATAGAAAAAAGTTCATAAATATATGAAAAAACGGGCAAATGATAAATTTTATCATTTGCCCGTTTTTTTATTGAAAATTGGAAAAATCAGGTATATAATCGTGAAAATGTCATAGAGAGGGCAGTTGATTTTGTAGAAAATAGTCAGATTCTGACCCAAAATGACAGCTAATACAAATAATTAAATCCACAGGAGGTACATAAGATGTTAGATTGTTTGAAAGCGATTAACTGGAAGAAAACAGGTGTTTTTGCAGCAGGAGTATTATTTGGAACCGCAGGTATCAAAGTTCTCTCAAGCAAGGATGCAAAGAAAGTTTACACAAACTGTACAGCAGCAGTTCTCCGCGCAAAAGAGTGCGTGATGAACACAGTTACAACTGTTCAGGAAAATGCTGGTGACATTTACGAGGAAGCTAAGAACATCAACGAGGAGCGCGCTGCAGCAGCAGAGGCGGCAGCATTCGCAGATGAGGCAGCGGAAGCAGAGGACAGCACAGCAGAGAACGAAGCAGCAGAAGAAGCATAAAACAATAGATTACACGCTTCGCGGTCTTGATATCGCCATGATAAAGAATGTGGCGATATCAAGACCGCGACAGGAAGCACCGGGAAAAATACCCTGGTGCTTTCCTTTACTATTGATTGGAGTGAGAAAAATGAAGTTTGTCATCAAACATGAGATCAAAGGGCGTATGCGTATCCATGTGTCTCAGTACCGGATGAGCTATGAGCAGGCAGATACGCTCCTTTATTTTTTACATAGCAATAAATATGTGACATTTGCGAAAGTATATGAGCGCACCGGGGACGCTGTGATCTCCTATGTCGGAGACCGTACAGAGATGATCCGCACATTACAGCAGTTTTCCTATGAAAAAGTGGATGTTCCGGCAGGAGTGGTCGAAAATTCCGGTCGTGAATTAAATGCAAAATATCAGGAAAAACTGATCGGAAAGATCGTCTGTCGTTATGCGGGCAGGATGTTTCTGCCGTATCCACTTCGGGCATGTGTCACGACCGTCAAATCCGTAAAATATCTCTGGAAAGGTTTACAGTGCTTATGGCACCGGAAGATTGAAGTACCGGTACTGGATGCGACGGCAATCGGGGTATCTATTTTCAGAAATGATATCGAGACAGCCGGTTCTGTCATGTTCTTACTTGGCATCGGTGAACTCTTAGAGGAGTGGACACACAAAAAATCTGTAGATGATCTGGCGCGCACGATGTCCTTAAATGTGGGAAAAGTGTGGTTAAAACGCGAGAATCAGGAAGTGCTTGTACCAGCTTCTGAGATCCGTCCGGGAGATGAGGTCGTTGTACATATGGGCAATGTCATCCCGTTTGACGGCATAGTCAGCGACGGTGAGGCAATGGTCAACCAGGCATCCTTAACCGGAGAATCTGTTCCTGTCAGAAGAATTGTGGAAAATTCTGTTTATGCCGGCACCGTGGTAGAAGAGGGAGAGCTTACCGTTCTTGTCAAAGAAGTCGGCGGTTCAAGCCGCTTTGAGAAGATCGTTACCATGATTGAGGAGTCCGAGAAATTAAAATCGGCACTGGAAGGAAAAGCAGAGCATTTAGCAGACAAATTAGTACCGTATTCATTAGGCGGTACAGCATTGACTTATCTGCTGACCAGAAATGTAAATAAAGCGATATCCGTACTGATGGTCGATTTTTCCTGTGCATTAAAACTTGCAATGCCGATCTCGGTACTTTCCGCAATCCGTGAGGCGAGTCTTTACCATGTGACCGTCAAGGGTGGAAAATACTTAGAGGCTGTTGCAGATGCAGACACGATCGTGTTTGATAAGACGGGAACACTCACAAAAGCGAAACCGACTGTTGTGGATGTTGTATCATTTAACGGTGCAGAACCGGATGAGTTACTGCGTATTGCAGCATGTTTAGAGGAGCATTTTCCGCATTCCATGGCAAAAGCAGTCGTGGATGCTGCACAGCAGAAAAATCTTGCACACGAGGAAATGCATACCAAAGTGGAATATATCGTAGCACATGGTATTTCCACGACGATCGATGGAAAACGTGCAGTCATCGGAAGCAGCCACTTCGTGTTTGAAGATGAAAACTGTACGATCCCGGAAGGAAAACAGGAACTGTTTGATTCCCTCCCGAAAGAATATTCACACCTGTATCTTGCAATCGAAGGAAAGTTAGCAGGCGTAATCTGTATCGAAGATCCTCTTCGTGAGGAAGCAGAGGCAGTCGTCAATTCATTAAAGCGTGCCGGAATCACGAAAGTTGTTATGATGACGGGCGACAGTGAGCGTACCGCAGCAGCAATCGCAAAGCGTGTTGGCGTGGATGAGTATTACTCGGAAGTATTGCCGGAGGATAAAGCCGGATTTATTGAGAAAGAAAAGGCGGCCGGAAGAAAAGTTATCATGATCGGTGACGGAATCAATGATTCACCGGCACTTTCTGCAGCGAATGTCGGTATTGCGATCAGTGATGGTGCTGAGATCGCAAGAGAGATCGCTGATATTACAGTTGGTTCGGATGATCTTTATCAGATCGTAACATTAAAGCTGTTATCGGACAGCCTGATGAAACGGATCCGCGGCAATTACCGCTTTATCGTAAGTTTCAATTTGGGATTAATATTATGTGGTGTTGCAGGAATTTTACAGCCGACCACATCGGCGTTACTGCATAATACATCAACACTTTTGATCAGTTTAAAGAGTATGCAGAATCTGTTGGATTAGAAAACAGAACAGACAGGCAGGAGAGCGCTCCGGTGTTACTTGGATGTAATACCGGGGCGTTTTTATTGTATAGAGGCTTATTGTACGGATGAAAACATTGTATGAGAAAGCAGCACAAATGGAAATAAAAATAGTTGAAAACAGGTTTACAAGGCATGAAAAAAAGAATAAAATAAACCGGATAAAAAGAAAACAGAAAAGATGAGTTTGATATTTCAGGATCTAAATGGAGGCTTACAATGGAAAAGCAAAATGATCATAAAAAATTTTCAAAGAAAATATGGGTGCTGTCTGCGGGAATTATTGTAATCCTGGCAATCGTACTGTTTGCAGGGATAAAGAATGGTTTCTTTTTAAGAAAAGGTGATAAGATTTTATATGCAGCATATCATACGATCAAGGATCAGCCGGAAACCGCAGATGTTTCAAAGGATGAGGATTACACCGTTTCGATGGACGGACAATGGAAAGAGCAGAAAATCCAGGCAGAATATGCATCCGTTTCCGATCAGAAACAGTTAAAGGGAACGATAGATTTAGATAAGCTGCCGGATCTGGAATTTGTAATGACACTGGATGAAAAAGAGCTGAAAACACAGCTTCCGTCACTGAGCTCGAAAGTATTTACATACGATTATAAGAATGGTGGAAAAAGTGGATATCTTGCGAAAAAGATCGGTTCGGAAAAGCTGGAACGTTTCGATACCATTTTGGAAGAACTATATGGTGGAAATGAGCAGAAAACGATCGGAACAGATATATTAAAAGAGGCGCGGAAAGAATTTAACAAACTGAAAATAAAGAAAACAGAAAAAAAAGAATTTAAAATTGATGGTCAGAAAAGAAACTGTGCGGGGTATCAGTTTACAATCAGCAAGGATAATGCCCAAAATGTATTAGATGCAGCGGAGAAGGCTGTGAAGAAAAAGTACGGGGACGGGACAAAAATATCTGCGGATCCGGTGGGAAAAGTTTTTATGGTATTTTATGATAAAATATCTGCGGCCGGGGAGATGGAATGCAGTGTATATTTGTATCAGAATAAGCTGGCATCTGTTTCTGTCAATTATGAGGATGATGAAAATGCACAGAATATAGATGTTCTGTTCCTGGGAGGTGATTTCCGGACACAGAATATGAAAATCGCATTTTTGACGGGGGAGAAAACGACAACGATTCAGACAAATATTAGCGGAAACCTTGCAGCAAAGGACGGAACAATTACGTTTGAATCGGATGATACGGACAGTCTGAGTGGCAGGATCTCTGTGCAAAAAGGCTGCCAGATATCTGAACTGACGGGAGAGGAATGTAATCTTATGAAGCTAAACGGCTTTGAGCTGTTAGAATTATTTGGAGAGTTTGCCGGTTTTGGGTTTTAAATCTTTATTCCGGATTCTTTGAGAAAATTCATGATCTCCCGTTCATAGGAATCAAAATCAGCCATTGCGTTGACAGCGTGCTGGGAGCCTGTAATGATCAGTTTTTTCTTTCTGGATGCACAGGCATCATAAAGTTCGTCGCACATTTTTGGTGGAACGATGGAATCATGATCCCCATGGATAAAGAGAATGGGCAGTTTTGTCTGTTTTACGGCAGATAATGCGGTTGATTCACTGAGATTGAAGTGCCCGAAAATGCGTGCGCCAAAGTGCAGCAGGGCATAACAGAAAGAAACCGGCAGATGAAAAGACCGTATGGTTTCTTTGATAATTTCGGCAGGGGCAGTGTATCCGCAGTCGCAGATCAGGGCTTTCACAGAAGACGGCAGGGAGAGAACAGATGCCATCATGACAGAAGCAGAACCCATAGATACACCGGATAAGATCAGGGATTTTTCCGGAAAGCGTTTTGCAGCGTAATCTGCCCAGCATTTTACATCCTTGCATTCCCGGATACCAAAGGTAATGATCTGGTCGGCACTTTTCCCGTGGCTGCGCTCATCGACTACAAGAAGGTTGATATGATTTTTCCTGCAGAAGCGAAAAGATCCCAGACCATCCCAGAGAAAAGTTCCATGATATCCATGAAAAAAGAGCATAAGCGGTGCATCCGGACGAAACAGATAAAGTCTGCCGCACAGAGACAGACCATCCTGTGACCGGATAGAAACTTCTTCATAGGGAGTCTGCTCCATTTCATGGAGAAGATGGAGCATAGCATTTTTATAAGGGGCATAGAGCATGTCATCCGGTATCTGGTACGGGTCGACATGCTTTTTTTGCGGATAATAAAAGACACCGCGATATAGCAGATAGGAAGTGAAAAACAAAAGAAATACCAAAACTAAACATGCTGTAAGAATATAGATCATGATCTGCCCTCCTTGCTCTTTGCCTTGTCTGAATACATGGCGGCATCTGCTTTTTTTACAAGTGAACGGATATCGGCTCCACATCCTTCTGCCGAACCGACTGCAGCAAGGATACGGAGACCGGTAGTGCCAGTGCCGGAAGAGAGTTCCGTTTTTACCTGTTGTATGATCCGGTTTATTTCACCAGGTGCCGGATCATCAAGGATCAGCAGAAATTCATCACCGCCGACACGGTAAGTACGGCATCTTTCATTGGAAACGGCAAGCAATTTCTCTGACATGGTCTGGATCAGGGAATCGCCAACAGCATGTCCAAAGTTATCATTGATCATTTTTAAATTGTTCAGATCCCAGAATGCAACGGCAATATATCCGACGGATGGATAATAATTTACAGCCATATCTTCGTATTTATTCTTATTATAAAGTTTTGTGCGGGCATCCATATCCTTGCGATAGGTAAGCTCTGCAATCCTAAGGGCATCATTGTGACTGCTGATGATAGTATACTGAAGCATGATCGTAAAAATAAGCAGGATCAGTGTACGCGGCAAAACTTCAAAGACGGCAATGATAAATACAGGATTTTCATTAAAAGGAATCTGCAGAAAAGAACCGGTCATAGTCTGCAGGTACCAGTTTCTTGTATGGGTGCTCTCTAAGAGCAGATTCAGGTCACACAGTCCGTAATAAAATCCCACATAGGAACTGATAAACATGGTAATCGTGTTAAAAATAAAGGAAAACCAGAGCGCCTGACGTTTCCGGTACTGGATCGCAAATAACAGTGGCATAACGAAAATCAAAACTGCATGATAGGTAAGCAGTGCGGTAATGATCGAGCAGATGATACTGATCAATGCCAGAAATAAATATTTGATCCATGGACTTGAGAGATCGGCCTTTTTATAGATAATGACAGGAGGAATGAGTAAGAGTACCGTAAATCCCAGTGAAAGACTGATTAAAAATTTACTGATCAGAAAGAAATTGATCATGGTTAAAACCCAGACAAGCAGCAGTGTCAGGAAAAACCAGCAAAACCCCATTAAAGTCCGTTTATTTGATTTGATCTCCTGATTGTGCAATTCTGTATCGTAAAGTTTGGAAAATGTATTCATAAAAATCTCCGGTTTTGTACAGGCAGTACCTTCTTAGTCCTTTGTAAAATGTATGATCGTCAGGCAGACGAACAGCTTAATTATAGCATGAAAGGCGCTTTTTCTCAATAAGAGGTGAAAAACTTACTGTGTTTCTCAATAAAAACATGCGAAGTACTTGAATTTCCATACAGATAATATATAATGTCTAAGATGGTTAAAAAGTTAACAAAGATAAGATGAGCGAGGTAAAACACGATGTATGCAGATGAAAATGTGATTAAAATCAAACACGATGTACTCTACACAGTCGCAAAGCTTGCATTTGAAGGCAGACTTGAAGAAGAGAGAGACCACATCGCAACAGAACTCATTCCAGGTCCGACACCGCAGTTTCGCTGTTGTATTTATAAAGAGAGGGAGATCATCCGTCAGAGAGTCCGTTTAGCAGAGGGCAAGGCACCGGGTGCAGAGGATGATGGAAACGTGATCCAGGTTATCAGTTCCGCATGTGAGGATTGCCCGATTTCCAGTTATACAGTAACAGAAAACTGTCAGAATTGTCTTGGAAAAGCATGTGTCAATGCATGTAAATTTGGCGCAATTGAGCCGGGAAGAGACCGCTCCCATATTGATCCTTCCAAATGTAAAGAGTGTGGAAGATGTGCACAGGCATGTCCTTACAATGCAATCGCACATTTAAAGAGACCATGTAAATTCAGCTGTCCGGTTAATGCGATTACATACAATGAGTATGGCATTTCCGTGATCGACAAAGAAAAATGTATCCGCTGCGGTAAATGTATCCACAGCTGTCCGTTTGGAGCAATCGCATCCAAAACATTTATTGTACCGGTTATCGAGGCTTTAAAAGCAGGTAAGCATATATATGCAATGGCAGCTCCGGCAACAGAAGGTCAGTTTGGTGTTGATATCACCATGGCAAGCTGGAAGAAAGCCATGAAAGAGATGGGATTTACAGATTTCTATGATGTAGGTCTTGGCGGAGATATGACGGCAGCTTATGAGGCAGAAGAGTGGGCTGAGGCATATAAAGAGGGAAATAAGAAAGTTACTTCCTGCTGTCCGGCATTCGTAAATATGGTGCGTTTACATTATCCGGAATTAGCAGAGTGCGTGTCCACAACAGTGTCTCCGATGTGTGCAGTTTCACGTCTGATCAAAGCAAAAGATCCGGAAGCAATCACTGTATTTATCGGACCTTGTGTTGCCAAGAAGTCTGAAGTGGCAGATCAGAAGATCGAGGGAAATGCAGATTATGTATTAACATACAGCGAGATCCGTGCGATGATGAAAGCAAAAGGTGTTGAATTACAGCCATGTGCAAATGATGACCAGACAGCATCTACATTTGGTAAACGTTTCGCAAACTCAGGCGGTGTAACAGCTGCAGTACTTGAGAGTTTAAAAGAGTCTAACGATGAGATCGCAGCAACCGTATGCAAGGCAAACGGTGCGGCAGAGTGTAAGAAAGCATTACTTCTGTTAAAAGCAGCAAGACTGCCGGAAGACTTTATCGAAGGTATGGCATGTGAAGGCGGATGCGTCGGTGGTCCAAGTGCATTCAATGATCAGGTTTCTTCCAAGAAGAACCGTGATACACTGATCGGACAGGCAGACGACCGTACGATCCATGATAACTTAAAGAATTATGACATGGAAAGCTTCTCCATGCACCGCGAGTAAAACGAGCGGAGCATTGCATCGCGAGTAAAACGAGCGGAGTATTGCATCGCGAATAATATGAGCGGGGCATTGCATCGCGAGTAGAATTATGTGTTATTTATGCCGCGTGACCTGTAATAGGGTTGCGCGGCATTTTTGTGTCTGAACGGCAGCCGTCCATTTCAGGTTTCGTGTTTCAGACAGGAAAAGACTTTGCTTAAGGAATGAATTCTGTTAGAATAAAAAACAACACAGCAGAAAGGAAAAAGATAATCGACAATGAAAAAAGCAGTATTTTTTGATATAGACGGTACTTTGTGGGATTTTAAAATGAATATTCCGGAAAGTACAAAAAAAGCATTAAAAGAGCTCAGAAAAAATGGTTATTATGCATTTCTATGCAGTGGAAGAAGCCGGTCAAATATTAAAAGTCCCAAATTACTTGCACTTGGATTTGACGGAATCGTGGCAGCGTGCGGCACACATATCGAGTTTGAGGGGGAAAAGCTGTTTGAACTGCTGCTGACGAAAGAACAGATCGGGCATATCCTTGCAGTGCTGCGGAAACATCAGATCCCGATGGTCTTAGAGGGACCGAACTATATTTATGTGGATGAAAAAGATTTTGCCGACGATCCATATGTCATTTATCTGAGAAATGAGCTTGGGGAAAACTTAAAAAGTATTACCGGGACTGCACAATATGAGGTAAATAAGCTGAGTGCGGAACTTGGAAATGCAGATGTAGAACTTGTCAGAAAAGAACTGGGAACGGAGTTTGATATGATCGTCCATGAGCCGGATGGAATATTAGAGATCGGGCAGGCGGGGCATTCAAAGGCAAGCGGCATTGAGCGCCTCTGTGCGTCTCTTGGAATCGCAAAGGAAGATACCTATGCATTCGGGGATAGCGCTAATGATGTGGAAATGCTTGAATTTGTGGCACATGGGATTGCCATGGGAAATGGTACGGATGTGGCAAAGAATGCGGCAGAATTTGTTACCACAGATATCCATAAAGATGGGATCTGGAACGGACTGAAACATTATGGGCTGATTTAAATAAAAGACAGGGGGAAAACAATGGCAAATATCATGGATTATATGGACTGGCGTGGTGATTTATCGTTTGAGGCAGATGAATTTAATGAAGTTGATAATCTGATTTTAGCGCAGCTTGCATATGTTGATTTTGAGGGGATCGTTACTGCAGAGGAAAATGCGCCGGCAGTACCGCTTAAGGAGGCATCCGGACAATTTTGGGAAAAGAATGATAAAGACGAAATCTTAGCGCGGGTATCCATGACGAAATCGGCTCCGTTTGTTATGGAGAAAATGGCGGAAACAAAACGTTTTTCGAATGTAAAACTACGCTGCTATGTCAACGAGATCCGGGATGAGGAACAGTTTCAGTTTTCGGCGGTCTGTGTGGAACTGCCGGATGACAGCCTGTATGTGGCATTTCGTGGAACGGACAACACGATCACGGGCTGGCGGGAAGATTTTAATATGGGTTATCTGTCAGAAACGCCGGGACAGCTCCGGGCAGTGGAATATTTGAACCGTGCAGTGACAGACAAAAAGCAGAGGGTGCGTGTCGGCGGCCATTCAAAGGGTGGAAATTTTGCCGTGTATGCCTCCGTAAAATGTGATCCGCAGATCCAGAACCAGATTTTAAATGTGTACAGCAATGATGGTCCGGGATTCCGGAGCGATATGGTGGAAAGCACAGAGTACCAGCGCATGCTGCCAAAGCTGCACACGATCCTGCCGGAATCTTCCATTGTCGGAATGCTCTTAGAGCATCAGGAGTCGTTTGAAGTTGTCAAGAGCTCAAACAGCGGGATCCAGCAGCACGATGCCATGTCATGGGAGGTACTCGGAAGATCTTTTGTACATGTAGATCAGGTTGCGGCGCAGAGCCTGTTGCTGGATGAAACGATGAAATCATGGATTTACCAGTTAGACGAGGAAGAGAGAGCACAGATCGTAGAGACAGCATTTGATATGATCGAAAAAGTCGGGATCCGCACGGTAGATGATTTTTACCACAGTAAATGGAAGAAAATACAGGAACTGATGAAGGAAACCAGTAAACTTTCACCGGAGCGGCAGAAACTGTTTTCAAGAGCCTTAAAACTGCTTTGGACGGAAGGAAATAAAGCAATGAAGGAGACGGTAAAACAGACCGTAAAACGCACGGTAAAACAGTCTCCGTTGAAAAAATAAAAAAAGTATAAAATCACAGAAAATGAGTGAACTTATAAAAAAACGAGAAAAAGAGAGAAAAAATAAGAAAATATTGGAATAAATAATTATAAATAGAAATATATTTGGTTGCAGATTCAAATATAAAAATCTATTATATGAACCATAAGTTAGCACTCAAAAGAAATGAGTGCTAATAACTACTCAAAAGAAATAAAACAGATGATCATAAGCAGGAGGTAAGCAACATGAAATTAGTTCCATTAAGCGACAGAGTCGTATTAAAACAGTGTGAGGCAGAGGAGACTACAAAATCAGGTATCATCCTTACAAGCAGTGCACAGGAAAAACCACAGGAGGCAGAGGTTATAGCAGTTGGTCCTGGCGGAATGGTTGATGGAAAAGAAGTTACCATGCAGGTAAAAGCAGGTCAGAAGGTAATTTATTCGAAATACGCAGGAACAGAAGTAAAATTAGACGGAGAAGAATACATCATTGTAAAACAGAATGATATTCTCGCAGTTGTAGAGTAAAACATATTTTTATCATTAATAAATTCAGAAAGAGGTAGACAGATATGGCAAAGGAAATTAAATATGGCACAGAAGCAAGAGCAGCATTAGGTGCAGGTGTAGATAAACTGGCAAATACCGTAAGAGTAACATTAGGACCGAAAGGAAGAAACGTAGTACTTGACAAATCCTACGGTGCTCCACTGATCACAAACGATGGTGTTACGATCGCAAAAGAGATCGAGTTAGAAGATGCATTCGAGAACATGGGTGCACAGCTTGTAAAAGAAGTTGCAACAAAGACAAACGATGTTGCAGGTGATGGTACCACAACAGCAACTGTTTTAGCACAGGCAATGGTACAGGAAGGTATGAAGAACCTTGAAGCAGGTGCAAACCCGATCATCCTTCGCCGTGGTATGAAGAAAGCAACAGATAAAGCTGTAGAAGCAATCCTTGCAATGTCTTCCAAAGTAAACGGAAAAGACCAGATCGCAAAAGTAGCTGCAATCTCTGCAGGAGATGAGAACGTAGGTAACATGGTAGCCGACGCGATGGAAAAAGTTTCCAACGATGGTGTTATCACAATCGAGGAATCTAAGACAATGCAGACAGAGCTTGACTTAGTAGAAGGTATGCAGTTTGATCGTGGTTATGTATCTGCTTACATGTGCACAGATATGGACAAAATGGAAGCAGTATTAGATGATCCTTACATCTTAATTACAGATAAGAAGATCAGCAACATTCAGGAGATTCTTCCTCTGTTAGAGCAGATCGTACAGAGCGGCGCAAGATTACTCATCATCGCTGAGGACATCGAGGGTGAGGCACTTACCACATTGATTGTCAACAAATTGCGTGGTACATTCAACGTAGTAGCTGTCAAAGCACCTGGTTATGGCGACAGAAGAAAAGCAATGCTTGAAGATATCGCAATCTTAACAGGTGGTCAGGTAATCAGCTCTGATCTTGGTCTGGAATTAAAAGACACAACGATGGATCAGTTAGGCCGTGCAAAATCTGTCAAAGTTCAGAAAGAGAACACAGTAATCGTTGACGGTGCCGGTGACAAAGATGCAATCGCAAGCAGAGTAAACCAGATCCGTGGACAGATCGAGGAGACAACATCTGAGTTCGATAAAGAGAAATTACAGGAGAGACTTGCTAAATTAGCAGGCGGTGTCGCAGTCATCCGTGTCGGTGCAGCAACTGAGACAGAGATGAAAGAAGCAAAACTTCGTATGGAAGATGCTTTAAATGCAACAAGAGCAGCAGTAGAAGAAGGTATCATCGCAGGCGGCGGTTCTGCATATATCCATGCAACCAAAGCTGTTGCAGAGTTAGCTGACACCTTAGAGGGTGATGAGAAGACCGGTGCAAAGGTTATCTTAAAAGCTCTCGAAGCTCCGTTATACTACATTTCTGCAAACGCAGGTCTTGAGGGTGCTGTTATCATCAACAAAGTAAAAGAGTCCAAAGACGGTATCGGATTCAACGCAGCAACCGAAGAATATGTAGATATGGTTGAGAATGGTATCCTTGACCCGGTTAAAGTTACAAGAACAGCATTACAGAACGCAACATCTGTTGCATCTACACTGCTTACAACAGAGTCTGTTGTTGCAAACATCAAAGAAGATGTTCCGGCAGTTCCAGCAGGTAACCCGGGCATGGGAATGATGTAATTACAGGGAAAAAAAGAATCAATGGTATGGATTCGACAGGAATCTATGGTCATGAAAAAACGGCAGATCGTACGGTCTGTCGTTTTTTATGTCCCAAAATAATAAAAGGAAGCTTTGGGGTTGTCCCAAAACTTCCCTGCTAATACTTAATGAATACTTAACGGAGCAGACATGCAAGCAGTCTGTCGTTGTCCTCCGGATTCATGATGCAAAGCCGGATGTACTTGTTGTCTAAAAATGGAAAGGTGGAGCAGTCGCGGATCATCATTTTCTCGCGAATTGCGCGGTCAAAGAGATCCTGTGAAGTGAGATCATCTTTTAAAATGCGTACCAGCATGAAATTGCCGCTCGGTTCATACACTTTAAAATCAGGACTTTTCTGGAATGTCCGGTAGATCCTTGCTCGCTCGGAAGAAATCAGATCTTTGGTGGCTTTGATATATGCAGTGTCACGGAACATCGTCTCTCCGGCAACGACAGCAAGGGAGTTGATCGTCCACGGATTTTTCCTGGTATTGATTGATTTGATCAGGTCACGGTTGCCTGTGATCGCATAGCCGAGACGAAGACCCGGTGCTGCAAAAAACTTTGAGGTGCCGCGCAGGATAACGATGTTGTTATAATAGTTTGTCAGCGGCACGGCTGAGATTTCAGCCATATTATCAGCAAATTCCACATAAGTTTCATCCACCATAACGTAAATGTCATGTTCCTTGCAGGCATCTAAGATATGGCGCATTTCCGTTCTGGTGATGCAGGATGAAGTAGGGTTGTTCGGGTTGCAGATGACGATCAGGTCAATACTTTCATTTAAATGGGAGATAAAATCGTCGACATCTAAGCGGAAGTTGTCCTTTTCACGGAGCGGATAGTAGAGTGTTGTGCCTCCGCCGAGTGAAATCTCTCTCTCATATTCGGAATAAGTAGGTCCGATGACCATCGCTTTTTTCGGGTGCTCGATCTGTATAAAAAGAGAGATCAGTTCCGTGGAACCATTTCCTACGATGACGTTTTCGTATTCGGTGCCGCAGTATTCTGCAATGCATTTGCGCAGGGAGGTATATTCCCTGTCAGGGTATGTCGTGATCACATCGATCTGCTCGGAGAGAGCGGTCCGAAGAAGCGGTGATACGCCAAGCGGATTGACATTTGCGGAAAAACTGACGATCTCTTCTTTTTTGATGCCGTAAATCTGTTCTATTTTTTCTAAATCACTTCCGTGAAAATGGTCTTTGTGTTTTATCATTGCGAACTCCTCCAAATTGGTTTATAATCTATTATAATGATTGTCATTGAAAAAGCAAGCAATTAAGAGAGAAAAAGCAGGTGTCGATTTGCGAAGACGGATACAACAACTGGCAAGGGGAAAATTCGAACACTTAAAGCCGTCTCTTTCAATTTCTGTGGATAAGATTGACATCACAGCAATGGAAGGTAATGATATTTCGGGGGATTTCGTGATCACAAGCACAAATCATGTGCCGATGCGTGGAATCGTATATTCTTCCAATCCGAGGATGGAATGTCTGACACCGCAGTTTGAAGGGGAAGAAATAAGGATTCGTTACCAATTTCATAGTTATGGTCTGATCGAAGGTGATATTCAAAAAGGAGAGTTCTGTATCGTAGTAGAACAGGGTGAATATAACCTTTCTTTTGTTGTGTCTGTTTCAAAACTGTATGCAGAATCCTCGGTTGGCAAAGTGAAAAATTTATCCGATTTTGCCAGATTATCAGAAAACGACTTTGACGAGGCATTTCATCTGTTTTATTCGGGCAAGTTTAAAAACATATTTCATCCGGATGAAAAAAGGGAGATGCTTTTATATGAGGGTTTGTCGAAAGGAACACCATCCGGACAGAAAGTGGAGGAGTTTTTGATCGGAATCCACAAAAAGAAGCGGACTGTGGTTTCATTGGAAGAAAGCAGTGCCATATTTTACCAGGTGCATGAAAACAGACTTGAAACTTTTCAGGTGAACAGAAACCAGCATGGATATCTTGAAATCAGAGTCCATTCGGATGCAGAATTTCTGGTTTTAAAGAAACCACGGGTCACCGATGAGATGTTTGTGGGAAGTATCTGTGATGTGGAATATTATATTGTGGCAGAAAAAATGCATGCGGGAAGGAATTTTGGAAAGATCCGTCTGGAGATACCGGGACAGAAATCATTGATCTATACGGTGTGTGCCACGACTAAGCAGGAAAATAAAACGAAGGATGAACCTGTTTTTTTTGATATCCAGAAATCACGCATAAAATTAATGCAGCTTTATCTGGAATACCGCCTGAAACGGATTGTGACCGGAGTATGGGCAAACCAGTCGGGGGTTATTTTGGATCATCTTTCCGTTTTGTGTGAGAATGAAAAGATTTATGGACTGATGAAGGCACAGACGCTGATCATCAACCGCCAGAGACAGGAGGCATCCTGGATATTAGATGATTTTAAACGGACGTGTGAGGATCATGAAAGTCCGGAATGGGGGTATTATCTTTATCTGTGCACATTGATGGAGCGGGAGCCGTCCTATGTGGATCGTCTGACGACGGAAGTGGAACAGATTTTTAAACTGCATCCGGATAATTCGATGTTGTTCTGGGTGCTGTTATTTTTAAAAGAAGAGTATTATCAGAAGCCGGCAGAAAGGTTAGAAGCAATTCGTGACTGGATGCGTTATGATAACAGCCCGTATTTTTATCTGGAGGCATATTATCTGATCTGGCAGGATCCATATTTACTGGCGAGACTTGGATCATTTGAGGTTCGCATATTATACTGGACTGCAAGATGGGGCATTATGACACGGGATATAGCAATACAGGTGGCCGGGCTTATTTCAGAAAAAAAAGAATATCATCCGTTTTTATACCATATTTTAGAGGCGTGTTATGAGGTGAAACCGGATGATGAAATGCTGACGGCGGTGTTAGGATATCTGATCCGCAGCCAGTGCTTTGGTGCAAAGTATCATCACTGGTATGAACTTGGAATTGAACGTGAGATCCGCATCACGAGCCTGTATGAAGCGTATCTTTTATCACTGGATGGAAGAAAATTAGAACGTGTACCAAAGATGCTTCAGCTGTATTTTCAGTATGACAGTGGATTGTCCTGGCAGCAGAAAGCGGTTTTATTTGTCAATATTATTGCGGCAAAAAAGGTGCAGCCTGAGGTATATCAGAAATATCTGCCGATCATGGAACGGTTTGCGATGGAGCAGATGGAGGCTGGTCATATCGATGATAATCTGGCCGTGATATATGATGAAATGTTTGAACAGGGGATTATAAATAGTGATATTGCGCATTGGGCAGCTGAAATTCTTTTTACGCACAAGATGATCTGTACGGATCCACAGGCAGCAAAGATAGAAGTTTATGAATATGCATGCAGCCCAGCATGCAATCATGTGAATAACAGGGAATCCATGATCCGGAACGGGGCTGCATACTTTACTGTATATACAAAGGATTACTGCCTGATCATGGAGGACATTTATGGTAATCGTTTCTGTGAGGAAATCGGTTGTTGTGAAGAGCCGCTGATGGATATTGACCATTGTGTGAAAAAGTGTACAGAACTTGCACAGGGAGAATTATCCTATATTCTATATTCCATGCAGCAAAAAGTTGCGGATGGAGTGGATGATTCAGATTTTCCGGGTGTGTGGACTGTTTTAAAAGCACCGCAGGTGAGTGACCGCTATAAAAGGGAAATTGCCGAACAGATCATATCATTTTACCGGAAAAGAAAGTATGAGGCGGGCTGTCTGACCGGTCTGGATCATAAATTGTTATCTGCAGCTGCGCGCCGTATGCTGATGCAGTACCTGACGGAAGAACATTTGTATGAAACTGCGTATCGCATGGCAGAAGAGTGTGGGTATGAGCACATGGATACGGCTGCATGCGTTTCTCTGTGCAGTTATGCGATTCATACAGCAGGGTTTGAGGAAGATGATTTCCTTCTTGGGTTTGCAGAACATGTATTTTACAGAGGCACTTATAATGATGTGATCCTTATCTATCTTTGTAAATATTATAATGGTGCAACAAAGACGATGGCGGAGATCTGGAAAGCTGCGGGAGCATTTGATATTGACACGTTTGATCTTGAGGAACGTATTTTAAGCCAGATGCTGTATTCGACTGATTATATTGCGGATATTGAAGAGATCTACGAGAGTTATGTAAAAGGCGGGGGACGGGAACTGATCTGTATGGCATATTTATCGTATTTTGCAGATGCATGGCTGGTGAGGAATATGGTGGTACCGGAGTATGTATTTGAACAGATCTTTGCCCGTTATCAGGAAGGAAATCCTCTCAACGATGCGTGTAAACTGGGGCTGCTGAAATATTTCTCAGAGAAAGAGCATTTATCAGATGCGATGTATCAGGTGGCAGATGAATTGTTGGAAGAGTACACGTCTAAGAACCGCTGCTTTGCATTTTTCCTGGAGTTTGAGAAAGAATTACGTTTAAAGTATCATTTGTATGACAAAGCGTTTGTGGAATATCATACAGATCCGGGACAAAAAATTATGATTCATTTTAGCCTGGATGGAGAACATTACGAGCAGTCACTGTTAAATGAGGTCTATGATGGTGTTTTTGTCAAGGAATTTGTCTTATTTTTTGGCGAGTCTGTACTTTATTATATGACAGAGCAGGAAAAGGCGGAGGAGAAGATAACGGAAAGTGCCTGCTTAAATTGCCGAAATGTACCGGACGAAGAATCTCATGGAAGGTATGAAATGTTGAATGACATGCTGATGCATCACGCGATGGGAGAACGTGAGATGCAAAAGAGAGAAATGAAACAATACTATGGAATGCAGATGGTAACGAATGAGGTATTCCGTATTTTATAAGTAAGAGGGAGAAAAGTGGAAAAAACGTCGTATTATCTTGGCATTGATCTTGATAATGACAATGCCGTGATCAGTTATTTCCAATTGAATATGAAGGAACCGGAGACTGTCAGCACAGTGGCAGGCAGTGAAGTATACCAGATTCCTCTGATACTTGCCAAAAAACATGGGATCGGTCAGTGGTTTATCGGTGAGGAGGCAAAACGTCTGGCACTTTTGCAGGGAGAGGAAGCAGTATCCGGTCTGCTGCAGGCAGCTCTTGCGGGAAAAGAGTTTTTCATAGAGGGGGAAACTTATAAGGCACAGGAACTGTTAGCACTCTACATAAAAAAGCTGGTATATCTTGCGGGAAAACTGGGGAATCCTGTGATACCTGACTTTTTGGTTATCACACTTGAACAGCTGTCGCGGGAGGTGACGGAGCTCTTTCTTCAGGTAGCAGAAAGAATTGGAATACCGGAGGGAAAGCTGACACTCATTGACAGGAGAGAGAGTTTTTATTATTTCGCATTCAGCCAGCAAAAAGAATTATGGCTGCATGATGTGTGTCTGTTTGACAACCGGGGAGATGAGGTCTGGTGCAGGAGATTGGAACGGGATCAAAGAACCATGCCGCAGCTTGTCACGATCAGTGAGGAACAGCGGAATATAGACCGGGCAAATAAAGATGCCAGCTTTTTAAAAATCGTATCAGAAGTGACAGGAGGGCATATTGTTTCGGCAGTTTACCTGACCGGAGACGGTTTTGATGGTGAATGGATGAAGGAGTCCCTTTCTTTTTTGTGCAAAGGCCGCAGGGTTTTTATGGGGAAAAATCTTTATTCCAAGGGTGCCTGTTATGCAGCGGCAAGAAAGTGTATGACGGAAGAAAACAGCTGGCAGTTTGTCTATATGGGCGATAATGAGATGAAAGTGAATGTAAGCCTGAAAGTGCAGAGCCAGGGAAAAACAGAGTTTTTTACGCTGATCAGTGCAGGAGATAACTGGTACGAGACTGTTGGAGAATGCGAAGTATTGCTGGATGGATCAAACGAGATCGATTTCTGGCTGCAGCTGCCAAACAGCAAGGAAGCGAAGATTGAGAAACTCACGCTTGCAGACCTTCCCGAACGTCCGCCACGCACAACGCGTCTTCGCATCAAAGCACAGCCGGTTTCCGACATGGAAGTAAAGATCAGGATCAAAGACCTTGGCTTTGGGGAGATATTTAAGAGTTCTGACAAAACATGGGAATATATGATGTCACTGGAAAATGTACAGTAGACAAAGGAGAGGCAGGAGAAACGAATGGGCGAATTGATCTTATGCAGCCAGCAGTTAGCGGCGATGCCCTATTATATTGAAAATGTATCGTTAAATGTTTATTCGCTGGATGAACTGTGCTATTATATCAAAAATAATACCTGTCTATTGGATGCAGACTTTATGGATGACGAGTTGTGTGACTGGGTGGAAAATGAACAGCATTTGCCGGATATTGCACAGAATCTAAGGAATATCAAGGCTGGCGGAGGTGTTTTGTCTGAATTTACCGGCTGTCTGATGTCAGCGTGTGGTTATTGTACGAAAGAGGAACAAAAGCAGATCCGGAATACACTTCAGGAAATGGAACATAAGTCGGCATTTGAATGTGGGAAAATCAAAGCTGACCGTTTTCTGGAGAACCGGAAATACGTCAGCAGTATTGCAGAATACAGAAAACTTCTGCAATCGTGTGAAACTGAAATGCCACAGATGGTTGGCGCAGTGTGGCACAATCTTGGTACCGCATATGCGAGGCTGTTTTTGTTTGAACAGGCAGCTGACTGCTATGCAAGGGCATATGAAAAAAGCAGTGATAAAGAGTCCTTGAAAGAGTGTCTGATGGCATGCCGCTGTAATCATGATGAGCGGGCATTTGAACGCAGGAGAGAATATTTTAAAATAGAACCGGAGGAAGCAAAAAAGATTGCAGATGAATTGAGCAGCTGCAGTAGAAGTGATGCGATATGTCAGTTTGAGACAATGCTTGATGAGTGGGATCCGGGGGATGAAAATGTGTGGGAGACGCAGCTTGAGGAATGGAAAAAACAGTACAGGAAGGATTGTATGGTATAAATGAAATTTTTTGACAGATGGAAAAAACGCAGTTTTGAAGAAAAAATGGATGATCTGAGTCAGACTGTGCTGACGGAAAATAACATAAAAGATCCGAAACAGGTGGAGCAGTATGTTGTGGAACGATTAGAGCAGATGATCGATATCACAAGGGAAATCGAGGAGGAAAAATCGGAGTACCGAACAGTCACGTCTTATCTGAATGATGTCCAGAAATTAGAAGATCTTCCGGAACCTGAAAAGAAAAAAATTGCGGATGTGGCACAGAATGTCGTGCAGTTAAACAGTGCGAGAAATATTTTCCTTAATTCAGAAAAAAAACTGACAGATGCACAGTTTACGCAGCTTCAGCAGGAAGAAAAAACCATGCCGGATGCAATCAAACGCCTTAGCTCGAATGAAATCTATCAGGATACTATTAAAAAGGATATGAAATATCTTGAACGGGAAAAATCCAGATGGCTTTTACACCGTGAATATCTGATGCACCAGCAGAAAAGTTTAAAGAATTTATTATACATCATTCTTGCAATTGTGGCAGCAGTGGCAGTGACACTTATCACGTTACAGCTTGGATTTAAGGTTGATACATATTATGCATGGATGGTACTTATTTTTGTCACTGCAGTGGCGGTGTGTGCCGATTATTTAAAGATGCTGCACAATGACTCTGAGATCAAGTTAGCGGAACGAAGTGCAAATAAGGCAATTCTTTTACTTAATAAGGTAAAGTTTAAATATGTCAATATCACGAATGCCATTGATTATGCCTGTGAGAAGTATCATGTAAGAAGAGCTTCAGAATTAAATCAGCTGTGGCAGTATTATATGGATGCAGTGCGTGAACGTGAAAAATATCAACGCACAAATGAGGATCTTGAATACTTTAATGGCAGACTGGTGCGGGCATTGAACCAGTATCAGTTATATGATGCACAGGTCTGGATCACGCAGGCAGCAGCCCTGATTGATCCCAAGGAAATGGTTGAGGTGAAGCACGGCCTGATCCTGCGCAGACAGAAATTAAGGGATCGGATGGAATATAATGTCGAAGAAATGAAAAATCAGAGGGAGGAAGCATTAAAACTTTCTTCAAAGGCTGGAAGCATGAAACCACAAATCGATGAGATCATCAATGCAATTGACCGGTTGATGGAAACGATGTAAGTTTCTGTCCGGTGTGTCAGGTCTGCCTGTGTAATGTTTGATTTGAATAAGTTGTGGTATGATGAGAAATATATGGATACTGCGTACAAATGCCGGAGGGGCATATTGTACGCAGTATTTTATTCATGCTAATAGAATGCAAAATGTTGTTTGTGACAACAAGCCGGCTTGCAGAACATGCAGTCTATTTGCCACATCCCAGATCAAATTCCGGGTTGCACATATAAAAGTTTTTGCTGTCAAGTTCTTCCTGAACCAGGCGGAGGCCTTCACCGAAACGCTGGAAATGCACGATTTCGCGCTGGCGCAGAAAACGGATCGGTTCACAGACTTCCGGATCTTTGACAAGACGTAAAATATTATCGTAGGTGGTGCGGGCTTTCTGCTCCGCAGCCATATCTTCAAAAAGATCCGTGATCGCATCGCCTTTGCTCTGGAATTCACAGGCATTAAACGGAATACCGCCGGCTGCCTGCGGCCAGATCCCGGCCGTGTGATCGACATAGTAAGGAGCGAAACCGGCGGCCTCAAGTTCTTCAGCACTTAAGCCTTTGGTGAGCTGGCGGACGATGGCGGCAATCATTTCGAGATGGGCCAATTCCTCCGTCCCAATATCCGTCAACAGTCCCGCTACTTTATTATATGGCATACTATACCTCTGTGACAGATAACGGAACGATGCGGCCGCCTCTCCATCTGGTCCTCCATACTGACTGATGATGATCTGTGCGATTTTGGCATTGGGTCTTGTAATGTTGACTGGGAATTGTAAACGTTTTTCATAATTCCACATTAACAGTCACCTCCTTCCCATGGCCATGGATCCGATGCCCAACGCCAGTAATTATCAGGATTTGCGGTGTCGATGGTAAGCGGAGTATAATTTTGCGCATATGCACGCAGTGCAGTGCGTCTTAAGTCAGCATAGTGATTGAAATATTTTAAAGCTTCTTCATCGTCAGGATGCGTGTCGAGATATTCTGTGATTTCTACGACAGCAAAGCTGACCATATCGATCCAGTGGAGGAGTTGGGACTGATTCATCTGACTGATCATCATCGGCATCTACCTCCGTTTGCGGCTAAAAATGGTTTATCCAGTTCTGGAAAAATAGTCCCGGCACTGAGTGAACGATCCGGTTCATAAACAGTAGAAAAATGCTGCCAGGGGACGTATGCCATGGCGAGTACATAATCAGAAATGGTTCTTATATTTTCTGAACAGGAAACAGAATCTGCACAGGATGCAGATTCTGTGCAAAAGTCCAGACCTGCACGGTGTGCAGGATGTGAAACAGATAAACGGTCGCAGGAACGATTGCTGTTCCCGGACATAGGATAAGGTCTCATAATAAGTTATTCCTTTCAATATCAGGTTTACAATAAGATATGTAAAAATGATGATTTTGGTTCATTTAGCAGACATCATATAAAAAGGTAAAAAATGCGTATTATCAAATCGAAAAAGAGCGCAAAAAATGTTGAAAAATATCAAAATGAGTATAAAATAAAAGATATTGGTATTAAAACAGCAGAAGACAGAGAAGGGGAATAAGAATGAATAAAAGAATTGTTGCAGGTATGCTGTTTACGACGGTTGTGTGTATGACGTTAGGAGGCTGCGGCTTCACAGCTGATAAAGAAAATGTAAAGAATAGTGGTGCTGTGGAATCGGTAATGCCGGGAGCAGAAGTATCTACGGAGATGACAGAAAGAGATGCTGAGGCGGATAATGGTGTGGTACAGCTTAAAGTATGGTCGGAAGAAGACAACTTCGACATGTTAAACCAGATGATAGACAGCTTTGAACAGAAATATGCAGGACAGGCAAAGTTTGAGATTACATTGGAACAAAATGCTGATTCTGATACAAAGGATATTCTTTTGGGAGATATTCATAACGGGGCGGATGTTTTCCCGTTTGCGGATGATCAGCTTTCTGCAATGGTTGCCGCTGGTGCATTATATCCGGTGCCAAATGCAGAAGAAGTAAAGAGTGCGAATTTAGAAGAGTCAGTTTCTGCTGCATCCATTCATGATATCTTATATGCTTACCCAATGACGGCAGATAACGGATACTTCCTTTATTATGATAAAAATGTTCTTTCCGATGAAGATGTCCAGACGATGGACGGCATGTTAGAAGCACTGAATGCTGCGGGCAAATCATTTTCCATGGAGTTTAATTCGGGCTGGTATCTGTATACATTTTTTGGTAATACGGGTCTGGAGTTTGGTATTAATGATGATGGCGTGACAAACTACTGTAACTGGAATGCCACAGATGGTGCAATTAAAGGCGTTGATGTGGCACAGGCCATTTTAAATATCACAACCAATCCGGCATTTATCAGCCAGCCGGATGGAGATTTCATTACAGGAGTACAGAATGGTACGGTTAGTGCGGGAATCAGTGGCGTATGGAATGCAGTTTCAGTCAGGGAAGCATGGGGCGATAATTACGGAGCCGTAAAACTTCCAACTTACACGGTGGCAGGACAGCAGGTACAGATGTCTTCTTTTACCGGCTATAAAATGATGGGCGTGAATGCATATTCCAAATATCCGGAATGGGCAGCAAAACTTGCAGACTGGCTTACAAATGAGGAAAACCAGACAATCCGTTTTGAAGAGAGAAATCAGGGACCTTCGAATACGAATGCAGCAGCTTCGGATGCAGTAAAACAGGTGCCGGCAATCCAGGCAGTTATTGCACAATCAGAATTTGGTAAACTGCAGCGGGTTGGAAACAGTTACTGGGATGCATGTTCTGCATTTAGTGATACGATGGCAGCTGGTAACCCATCCGGTCAGGATCTGCAGGAAATTATGGATACACTTGTTGAAGGAATAACAGCATCCGCAGCAAAATAAAGGATAGGAGACAGATCACATTATGAAAAAACAGGGACGTTTCAGCACGAAAATGATCATATTGATTCCGGTGTTTGTTATTGGAATTATATCTATTATTTCGAGTGTTCTGGCAGTAAAAAATATTCGTAAGGTTAATGAGAATGCAACACAGATTGCGAATGGTTATATGGTCTGTATCGCAGATTTGGGATCAATTCAGATAGAAACAGAAAAGATTCATCGGCTTGGATTGTCACATATTGTAGCAACAGATCTTGACTCAATGATCTCTCTTGTAGATGTCATACGTTCAGAACAGACGGTGCTTGATGAGTATCTGTCAGATTTTGAACAGTTTATAGATGATTCAGACCGCGAAAATTACGAGGCGATATTGTCAAATTATGAAGGTTTGAAATATGAAAATGCAAATCTTATGGCATACAGCGCCAATGGAAACAAAGAGGCTGCGTATGCTTTGGCAAACGGTGCAATTTCAGAGTATGCAGACAAGATAGATCAGAATATTACAGCAATCCAGGAAGTGGTAAATAATAATGCAGATACGGCAAAGCAGCAATTGACCAAGGTATATAAGTATTCTTTGACGGTCAGCTTCGTTACGATTGCTGTCAGCATGGCATCTTTGCTGTTTGCGGTATTTTCTGTACTGAAGATGGTAATCGTACCACTTTCTAAAACGAAGAATGAGATCAATGAGATTATTGATGGTATAGACAGAAGAGAAGGAGACCTGACCAGACGAGTAACCATTATGGAGAATCAGGAAGTGGCAGCAGTCGGCAGTGGCATTAACCTTTTCATGGGAAAATTACAGGATATTTTTAAAACGATCATTCATAATTCAAAACGTATGGAAACGGTAGTCAATGAAGTCCGTGAAAGTGTTATGACATCAAACAGCAGTGTGTCTGATCTGTCTGCATTAACGGAGGAACTTTCAGCTACCATGCAGGAGATGTCAGATAATGCTTCTTTGATCAATTCCAATACGGAATCTGTTGCGGGAGAGGTAAATCAGATTGCGGAGCGTACAACTGAGATTAATAATTATACGAAGGAAATGAAAGGTCATGCGGATTCCATGGAATCTGCTGCGCGTTCTAATATGGAATCTACCGGCACGAAAGTCAATGAGATTCTTGAGGTATTAAACAGGGCGATTGAGGACAGTAACAGTGTAAATCAGGTAAATAGCCTGACGGATGATATTTTGAATATTGCAAGCCAGACAAACCTGCTTGCATTAAATGCGTCTATTGAAGCAGCCAGAGCAGGGGATGCAGGACGCGGTTTTGCTGTTGTTGCAACAGAGATCAGTCAGCTTGCAGCTGCCAGTCAGGAAGCTGCAAACCGTATCCAGCAGATCAACAGTGTTGTGACTCAGGCAGTGCATAATTTAGCAGACAATGCAAATGGACTGGTACAATATATGAACGAGTCGATTCTCCCAGAGTTTGAAGAATTCGTAACGGCCGGAAGTGAATATAAAAATAAGGCGACCTACATAGAGAATGTCATGAACGAGTTTGAATCAAAGACAGATTCGTTGAAGAATACAATGGTTGAAATACAAAAGTCCATCAATACGATCGCACATGCCATCGAGGAGGGCGCAAAGGGAGTCAGCAATGCAGCAGACAGCACGCAGGTGCTGGTTACGGATATGGAAAATATCTCGAACCGTATGGATGAGAATTTTGAGATTGCAACCGATTTGAAGAAAGAAACTGCAATATTTACCAAAATATAATGTCGGCAAAGTATCTAATAATAAAATAATAGCTTGGCAGCGCAGGGACAGGAGAAAAATCCTGTCTCTGTTTTCAATTTGTAAGCTTGTCAGGCAGAAAAAATTGTTATATAATGACGTGTACGGCGTTTGAAAATCTTTTCCGGATTATAAAACGGAAAATGAGAATACAGGAGGAAAACAAACAATGAGCAAAGTAAGAACAAGATTTGCACCAAGTCCTACAGGAAGAATGCATGTGGGAAATCTGCGTTCTGCATTATATGAGTTTTTAATTGCCAAACATGCGGGCGGAGATTTTATGCTTCGTATCGAAGATACGGATCAGGAGCGTTTTGTGGAAGGTGCAGTTGATATCATATATCACACATTAGAGGAAACAGGTCTGGTTCATGATGAGGGACCGGATAAGGATGGCGGTTATGGTCCTTATGTGCAGAGTGAGCGTATGAAGACCGGCATCTACATGAAATATGCCAAAGAATTAGTAGAAAAAGGCGAAGCATACTACTGCTTCTGCGACAAGGAGCGTTTAGAGTCCTTAAAAACAGAAGTGGACGGTAAAGAGATCATGATATATGACAAACACTGTCTGCATTTAAGTAAAGAAGAAGTGGAGGCAAATCTTGCTGCTGGCAAACCGTTTGTCATCCGTCAGAACATCCCGAACGAGGGAACAACGACCTTCCATGATGAGTTATACGGAGATATCACGGTGGATAATGCAGAACTTGATGATATGATCCTGATCAAATCCGATGGATATCCGACCTATAATTTTGCAAACGTGGTTGACGATCATACCATGAACATCACACATGTGGTACGTGGAAATGAGTATCTTTCCTCTTCGCCGAAATACCAGCGTCTGTATGATGCATTTGGCTGGGAATCACCGGTTTACATCCATCTGCCGCTGATCACGGATGAAAACCACAAGAAACTTTCTAAGAGAAGCGGACATTCTTCTTTTGAAGATCTATTAGAGCAGGGATTTTTAAGTGAAGCAGTTGTAAACTATATCTCACTGCTTGGCTGGAGTCCGGAAGATAACAGAGAAATTTTTACCTTAGATGAGCTGATCAAAGAATTTGATTACCACAGAATCAGCAAATCACCGGCAGTTTTTGATTACACAAAGTTAAAATGGATGAATGGCGAATACATCAAAGCTATGGATTTTGACAGTTTCTATGAAAAAGCAGAGCCATATATCCGCGAGGTGATCACAAAGGATCTTGATTTAAAGAAGATTGCAGCAATGGTAAAAACCAGAATCGAAGTATTCCCGGATATCAAAGAGCATATTGATTTCTTTGAGGCACTTCCGGAATATGATGTAGCAATGTATACACACAAGAAGATGAAGACAAATGCGGAAACTTCCTTAAAAGTATTAAAAGATGTACTTCCTCTGTTAGAGGCACAGGAAGATTACAGCAATGATGCATTATATGCCACATTGTTAAAATATGTGGAAGAGACCGGCGTGAAGAACGGTTATGTTATGTGGCCGATCCGTACGGCTGTTTCCGGCAAACAGATGACACCGGGCGGAGCGACAGAGCTGATGGAGGTACTTGGAAAAGAAGAGTCCATTGCCCGCATCAAAAAAGGTATTGAATTATTAGAGCAGTAAGAGTTTTTTATCAGGCAGGGAGATTTTCAATTTCCCTGCCGTTTCAAATCTATGAATTGAGGTAATCTATGAGCTTTAACGCATCACAGACACGGGCAATCCATCACAAAAACGGACCGATGCTCGTTCTTGCCGGACCGGGTTCCGGAAAAACCCTTGTAATCACAGAACGTACAAAATATCTGATCGAAGTGTGTGGGATAGATCCGGCACAGATCCTTGTCATTACGTTTACAAAAGCTGCGGCAACGGAGATGAAGCGAAGATTTCAGCGGAAAATGAACCGGTCATGTCCGGTGACATTTGGCACATTTCATGCAGTTTATTTTGCCATTTTAAAACATGCATATAATTACAGCGCAGACAATATTGCCAGGGAGGAACAGCGCTACCAGTGTATGCGTGAGATCATAGCGAAAGAACATCTGACCTATGAGGATGAGACGGAGTTTATCACATCTCTGTTAGGGGAGATCAGTCTGGTCAAAAATTCCGGGATAGAAATCGCCAACTATTATTCGAAAAACTGTGCGGAGACCGTGTTCCGAAAGGTTTATCGCCAATATCATGAATTTTTGTACAAAAACAGACTGATTGATTTTGATGACATGTTAGTATACACGAAGGAACTTTTTGAACAGCGTGCCGATATCCTTGCCGCATGGCAGAATAAATACCGCTATATTTTGATCGATGAGTTTCAGGACATCAACCGGATCCAGTATGACATTATAAAAATGTTAGCGGGTGAGCGGAAAAATCTGTTTATCGTGGGGGATGATGACCAGTCGATCTACCGTTTCCGGGGCGCGAAGCCGGAGATCATGTTACATTTTAAAGATGATTATCCGGAGGCGGAGACGGTTCTTTTAGATGTGAATTACCGTTCCGTAAAAAACATTGTGACAAGTGCCGGATATCTCATCGGCCACAATAAGGAACGCTTTCAGAAAAAAATAGAGGCGGCGGATCAGGGGGATATCCCGGTTGAATGGCAGTTGTTTGAAAGCCAGCGCAAAGAAAATGCAAGAATCATCTGGGATATTCAGGAGGCGGTGGAGAAAGGCGCAAAATATGAAGAATTTGCAGTGCTTTTCCGCACCAATACACAGCCGCGACTTCTGATGGAACAGCTGATGGAGTATAATATTCCATTCCGAACGAGAGATACCGTGCCGAACTTATACGAGCACTGGATCGCAAAAGATATTTTTGCATACATAAGGATTGCGATGGGAAGCAGGGAACGCAGGGATTTCCTGCAGATCATGAACCGTCCGAAACGCTATATCAGCCGGGAATCGCTAGACGAGGAGACCGTGGCATTTGATGTGTGGGAGTGGTACTATGAGGAACAGCCGTGGGTGGCAAAGCGCATCGAAAAATTAGAGGGCGATATCCGTATGTTAGAGAGATTAAGTCCGTATGCGGCGATCAATTACATCCGGAAGGCAATCGGATATGATGAGTTTTGTACAGAATATGCGGATTACAGACGTATCAAAGCGGATGATCTGTTTGATGTTTTGGATGAGCTCCTGGATGCAGCGAGGGAATATAAGACTTATGATGCGTGGTTTGACCACATTGAAAATTACACAAAAGAGCTGCAGGAATTTTACCGCGTGCAGAATCAGAACCCGAACAGTGTTGCGTTAGCAACATTACATAGTGCAAAAGGTCTGGAATATGAAAATGTCTATATCATTGACGTCAATGAGGGTGTCATGCCATACAAAAAAGCAGTGCTGGAACCGGAAGTGGAAGAAGAGCGAAGGATGTTTTATGTAGGAATGACGAGAGCAAAAAAAAATCTGCATCTTTTTTCAGTCAGACAACTGAACCATAAAGATGCAGAAATTTCCCGTTTTATCAAAGAAGCGCAGCCACCGGAAAAGAAGAAGGATTAATCATCCATCTCCTCGAAGGCTGCCTCGTCTAAAAGTTCGTCAAAACGGTCGGATACAGCTTCGTATTCTTCATCGTCCTCAATGTTATCAAGGGAAGGATTGCCTTCGCTGTCTTCAGAATAACGATAAATAAATACTTCGCCTTCCTCGTTTTCCTCGCCATTTTCATCCAATGGAAGAAGTGCGATGTAATCGCGTTCGCCAATTGTAAAAATGGTAAGAATTTCGCATTCTACCTGACTTCCGTCGTCAAGATCAAGGGTTACAACGATATCTTCATCGTCATTGTTCTGGTTGAAATCGCTCATGCCGATACCTCTCTTTTTTATAGTGGTCCTAATAAAGACAATGACATCATAACATAATCGGATGTGATTGAACATATTTTTCTATACAAAATGTGAAAAAAAAGGTATACTATTTTTATTAGAAAAAGATACTGGGGTACGATAGAAAAGGTGGCAGACAGCATGGATTACACGATCAGAGAAGGCAATTATGAAAAGTTAGGAGTACAGAAAAAGGATGATGCAGTGATTTTTACGTTCGAAGGGGAAAAAGAAGAGAACTGCAGCATTCTTTTTTATGGGAAAAAAGCAGAACCTGTCTGCAAAATTTTAGTACCGGAGGAATATTGCCGGGGATCCGTGCGTTCTGTGGCCGTAACCGGTAAGTTATGGAAAAATTTAAGATACAATTATGAGATAAACGGAAAAATCATTACGGATACCTATGCAACCCGTATTATCGGCAGGGAAAAATGGAATGACAAAACCCGCAGTGAGAAGGATTATTTTATCTGTGGCGGTGCATATCCGCAGGCATTTGACTGGGAAAACGACAGACAGCCGGAGATTAAACGGCAGCAGATGGTTATGTATAAACTGCATGTGCGGGGATTTTCCATGGAGGATACATCCTGTCCGAGAAAAGAACGGGGGACATTCCGAGCGATTACAGATAAAATCCCATATCTGAAAAAACTTGGCATTACGACCATAGAGCTGATGCCTGCCTACGAGTTTGAGGAACAGGTGATCCCAAAGAAAACGGTACTGCCGGATTACCTTAAGTGGGAAAGTCACGGAGAAGATCTGATCAAACCGGAAAGTGTACAGCCGGTAGAAAAGATTAATTACTGGGGGTATGTTCCCGGCAATTATTTTGCACCGAAGGCATCCTACAGCAGCAGTGCAGATGCAGCGTCTGAGTTTCGGGAACTGGTACATACACTGCATGAGAACGGCATGGAATGTGTGATGGAATTTTATTTTGCGCCGGGGATGAACCAGAATGTGATTTTAGATGCACTTCGGTTCTGGGTTCGTGAGTATCATGTGGATGGATTTCATCTTCAGGGGGATTCACTGCCTGTTACGGCGGCGGCACAGGACCTTCTGCTCAGCCGGACAAAGCTGTTTTATACACATTTTGATCCGATCCTTTTGGAAAATGCAAAAAAATATCATCATTTATATGTATACAGTGATGAATACCTGTACCCGGCGAGAAAAATGCTGAACCATATGGAAGGAGACCTTAACGAGTTTTTCTGCCAGCAGAGAAAGCAAAACAGCGTGGAAGGGTTTGTCAATTACATTACTAATAATAATGGATTTACATTGTGGGATCTGTTTTCCTACTGTGAAAAACACAATCTGGAGAACGGGGAAGATAACTGTGATGGAAACAGTTTCAATTACAGCAGTAACTGTGGCGTGGAGGGAAATACCAGAAAAAGATACATTGATAATCTGCGGAAAAAACAGGTTAGAAATGCATTGGCAATGGAGTTTCTGGCACAGGGTGTTCCATTGGTTTTAGGGGGCGATGAGTTCTTAAACTCACAGCAGGGTAATAACAATGCCTACTGTCAGGACAATAAGACCGGCTGGCTGAACTGGAAGAAACAAAAGAAGGAAACATGGCTGGCTGAATTTATAAAAAATCTGGCAGATTTCCGCAGGGAGCATCCGATCATCTCATCAGAACATCCGATGGAATTAAATGATTACGGCAGGAAAGGTTTCCCGGATCTTTCCTATCATGGGGAGAGCGCATGGATCTCTTCAATACCGGCTGACAGACAGGCGGCGGGGATTCTGTATTGCGGCGAATATGAAAAGAAGACAGATCAGACACCGGATGATTATATCTATATCGGCTATAATTTTCATAGCGGTCTGTCGCATCTTGCGCTGCCGAAACTCCCGCAGAACAAGAAATGGTATCTTTTGATGACTACGGCAGCGGAAAATTCGTTCCTGCCGGAAAAAGAAATCCTCGAGGATCAGCATCTTTTAGCAATCGAGGGTCAGTCGATCAATATTGTAATTGGAATATAAAAGTAGTAAAGAGGGTAAAAGAACATGATAAAGGCATGGAAACATTTATGCACGATCCTGCATCACAAAAATCTGGTCCGGGCAGGCTGTTTTAAGATCGGACTTTATAAGCAGGGACTGCTGCATGACATGTCGAAGTATACACCGACAGAATTTCTGGTGGGATGCAAATATTATCAGGGGACAATGAGTCCGAATAACGCAGAACGTGAAGATAAAGGGTATTCTGCGGCATGGCTTCACCATAAAGGACGAAATAAACATCATATGGAGTACTGGATTGATTATGGGGTCGGTGATGGAAGAGATGGACAAAAAACACATCGCGGGATCTGTGGCATGAAGATGCCGATTAAGTATGTAGCGGAGATGTATGTGGACCGCGTTTCTGCATCAAAGAATTATCAGCGTGATAAATTCAAACTGGACAGTCCGCTCCAGTATTATCTGAAGGGCAGAAAATATTATATTTTAAATGAAGACACAAAAGCCATGCTGGAATTATTACTGGTGATGCTGGCGGTAAAAGGGGAAGATGAAGTGAATCATTTCCTCAAATATGAGGTATTAAAGGGAAAAGTTCCCTATGAAAAAGAATACCTCATAAATCTCAGGAAAAATCTGGAAAAAGGCAGTGCATATCATCTGGAAGAGGAGCAGTGAGAACAAAAGATTCTCCTGTGATGGGATGCGAAAACGTTAAGCGGTAGGAGTGAAGTGCCTGCCGCTTTATTGTTGTGTCCGTCGGATTGTAAAGAAAATCCCCGATCAGCGGATGCCCAATTGATTTTAAGTGAACACGGATCTGATGGGTACGTCCGGTCTCTAAATGCAGCGATAACAGGGACAATCCGTCATGATAAGCAAGACGTCTGTAATGCGTGATGGCGCGTTCTCCGTTTTCAAAGTCAATCTGCCGTTCGATTGTCGATCCGGCAACACGTCCGATCGGAGCATCAATCGTTCCGGATTCGGGTGTTTTTCCGGAGGCAATGGCAATGTATTCTCTCGATATTTCACGTCTGGCTGCCGCGGTACTTAAAATAGCGGAACTTAACATGTGCTTTGCGATCAGAGTGAGTCCGGTCGTGTCACGGTCAAGGCGGTTGACGCAGCGGAAAGTATATGGAATCTCCTGGTCATTGTAATAGCCGCATACGGCATTTGCAAGCGTATGATCGTAATGATTCAGAGAAGGGTGAACGGGCATTTGAGCCGGCTTGTTTACGGCGAGGATATCCTCGTCCTCATAACAGATCGAAAGCGGCATGGAGACCGGTAAAATGTGCGCGGAGGAAGTGCTTTCTTCCAAGCGGATAAAAAGTTCATCTCCGGCGGATAACTTTGTGCGCATATAAGCCCATATGCCGTTTAACAGAACACTTTCGGGTGTTTTTTTCAGTTGTACAAATACTGCATTGGGATAGCCTTTTAATGAAAGGTATTCCCGAATAGTAAAGGAGTCGTATTCCGGTTCTATCCGGTATGTGAATTGTCGAATCATACGGACATTATATAATAAAACTTAGGAAAAATAAATGGGGAAAAGCACGCACACCCTGGTCAAAACATAGAATGTATTAATAAAGCTTTTAAGGTGCGTTTTGAAAACATTCTTATCCCCACTTACGCCAGAGCAGGAAAACGAATGCCTGAAAAAATTAAAAAAAGGTAGCCTTGAAGCAAGAAATGAACTGACACTTCATAACATGCGGCTGGTTGCACATGTTGCAAAAAAATATCAGAATTCGGAAGAAGATATGGAAGATCTGATCTCGATCGGAACGATAGGACTGATGAAAGCGATCGCAACCTACAAGGAAGATTACGGGAGCAGGCTTGCAACTTATGCAGCCAGGTGTATCGACAATGAACTTCTGATGTATTTTCGCGCAAAAAAGAAAGTGTCGCGTGAAGTATCATTATATGAACCGATCGGTATGGATAAAGAGGGAAACCAGATCCATCTGCTTGATATTGTAGAGAGTGAGGAGCCGGATGTTGTGGAGATGATGGAACGTACAAGACAGATTGAAAAGCTGCTTGGACTGGTTCCAAAAGTGCTGCAGGAACGGGAACTGTATATTATTGTACACCGGTACGGATTATTTGGAAATAAGGCGATGACGCAGAGGGAAATTGCTTCCGCGGTTGGAATTTCGCGTTCTTACGTTTCGCGTATTGAAAAAAAGGCGCTGGATAAATTAAAAAAAAGTTTTTGCGAATAAGGTTGTACTTGCTACTATGAATGTGTTATACTTAGGCGACGGCGGATGTCGCCGCCTTATGTTCGGATTTGTATAAAGTCTAGGAAACTGAGCACAGACTGCTCAGTTGTCAGATGCACCGGCTGGCATATGCTGGTGCAGATCAGTTGCAGCATTTCTGCTGTGATCATCAGATAAATCAGAGGAAAAATGAATAAAAAGGAGGAGTACGTTGTATAGTATTGTATCAACGGCAATCATACACGGGATCCAGAGTGTACCGATTTCTGTGGAAGCAGATGTGAGTGATGGTCTGCCTGTGTTTGAAATGGTAGGATTTCTTGCTTCGGAAGTGCAGGAAGCCAAAGAGAGAGTGCGTACAGCATTGAAAAACTGTGGCTTTGCCCTGCCTCCAAAGCATATTACGATCAATTTTACGCCTGCGAATATCAGAAAATCCGGTTCCGGGTTTGACCTTCCGGTTGCGGTGGCAGTCCTTACCGCATTCGGGTATATCAGACAGGAAATGGTCAGGGAATATTTTGTAGCGGGAGAGGTTGGACTGAATGGAAAAGTACAACCGGTAAATGGAATTTTGCCAATGGTGGCGGAGGCAAAAGAAAGAGGAATGAAAAAATGTATGGTTCCATGGAAAAATGCAGGAGAGGCGGCATTGGTATCGGACATGCAGGTATTTGCCGTAAAAAATCTTGCGGATGCTGTGAATATCTTAAACGGAAATGGAGAATATTTTGATACTCCATATAATATAGAAGAAATGCAGACAGGGAGGATATTGGACTTTGCGGATGTGAGCGGTCAGGAGCTTGTAAAACGTGCCTGCGAAACGGCTGTTTCGGGAATGCATAACCTGCTTTTTGTCGGTCCTCCGGGAGCAGGAAAAACAATGATCGCAGAGCGGATCCCTGGAATTTTACCTTCGTTAAATACAAAAGAACGCATGGAACTTTCTAAGATATACAGTGTCTGCGGACTTTTAGAGCACAAAAGGGGACTGATGCAGGAAAGACCTTTTCGCGCGCCGCATCACACGATCACACCGCAGGGGCTTGCAGGAGGTGGTGCGGTGCCAAAACCGGGAGAAATTTCACTGGCGCATAAAGGAATCCTGTTTTTAGACGAACTGACAGAATTTCAGCGGGAAACTTTAGAGATATTAAGACAGCCGATGGAGGAGAAAAAAATCTGTATAGCAAGGCTGAATGCAAGTTATGAATATCCGGCTGATTTTATGCTTGTGGCAGCAATGAATCCCTGCAAATGCGGGTATTATCCGGACATGCAAAGATGTACCTGTACATCGGCTGCGATTGACCGGTATCTGCGGAAGGTCAGCAGGCCGCTTTTGGACCGGATCGACATTTGTGTGGAAGTTCCACAGGTCAGATTTCGGGATCTTTACAATACCGGAAAAAGTGAAAAATCCGAAGAAATCCGAGCACGTGTTGTGCGCACGCAGGAAATACAAAAAATGCGGTATCGGGGAGAAAATTTTTGCTTTAACAGTCATATCCCGTCTTCGCGGATTTTTGAATATTGTAAACTTGACAAAAAACAGGAAATTTACATGGAACAAATGTATGACAAATTGAATCTGACTGCCCGCACGTACCATAAGATACTGCGTGTGGCGCGTACACTGGCGGATATGGATGAAAGCGAACAGATAAAAATGAGCCATTTAAACGAGGCGCTTTGCTACAGAAATATTGATAAAAAATTCTGGGAGGGGATGGATTGATCAATTATGCATACTGGCTTTCTAATATACCGGGAATTGGAATACGCACCAGAAACAGACTGATCGGTGCAGCGGGAAGTGCGCGGGAAGTTTATGGACTGACAGAAAAACAGCTTCTTCTGATACCAGGGGTGGAAGAAAAGCATGCTGCAGGGATTATGGAGAGTAAAAAAAGAGATTATGATACAGAGTACGAAAGCATGGCGGAAAGAGGAATTTTCTTTTTGTCCAGAGAAGAACAGCTATTTCCACAACGTCTCACCGCGATTCCGGATGCACCGTACAGTCTGTATGTAAAAGGGACTATTCCACAGGAGTGGAATAATAAGACAGTGGCGATCGTGGGGGCACGCCGCTGTTCCGCTTATGGCAGATCAGTGGCAGAGAAGATCGCAGGAAGGCTTGCTGCATCTGGCGCGTGGGTTATAAGCGGCATGGCATCAGGGGTTGATGGCAGTGGACATACAGGTGCACTGCGTAAAAACGGATATACATGCGCAGTGTTAGGCTGCGGGGTAGATATCTGTTATCCGAAGTCAAACAGCAGAATATATCAGGAGATACTTGAAAAAAACGGTGCGATCATTTCAGAATATCCACCGGGTACAAATCCGTCTGCGCCACTTTTCCCGGCAAGAAACAGGATCATTGCAGGTCTTGCTGATGTGGTAGTGATCGTTGAGGCAAAAATAAAAAGCGGATCGCTTATTACAGCGGATTATGCGTTAGAACAGGGAAAGGATATTTATGCGGTGCCGGGGCGTATGTATGATGCTTTGAGTGAGGGGTGTAACAATCTGATAAGACAGGGGGCCGGGATCATTTCTGACGTAGATGAATTTTTAAAAGAACTCGAATTACAGGGGGAGATAAATACCGGAGAAGATAATTTGAAAAATTTATTACTTGAAAAAGATGAGCGACTGGTGTATAGTTGTCTAAGTTTACGACCGAAAAACGTCGGGGAGCTTTTAAAGAAGACTGGTATATCAGTGCCGGAAATGATGGACATTCTTGCCAGACTTCTGCAAAAAGGTTTTATTACCGAGACGGTTAAAAATTATTATATCAGAAAAATCTAAAAGAAATTGTTAGATATGACAATCCGTATAAGAAGAACAGGATTGTTGTCAGACGCAATAGGGATTGTGCGCATGGCGGACTGGTCTATTGTCAGAAATAAAAGGAGATGGATGCATGGCAAAGTATCTTGTTATTGTGGAGTCGCCCGCAAAGGTAAAGACAATAAAAAAATTTCTGGGAAAAAATTATGAGGTAGTAGCATCAAACGGACATGTGAGAGATCTGCCGAAAAGCCAGATGGGAATTGATATAGAGAATGATTTTGAACCAAAATATATTACGATTCGCGGAAAGGGAGATATTTTAGCAAAGCTGCGCAAGGAAGCAAAAAAAGCAGATAAAGTTTATCTTGCAACTGACCCCGACCGCGAGGGAGAGGCGATTTCATGGCATCTGAGCCAGGCACTGAAATTAGACGATAAAAATGCACAGAGAATCACTTTTAATGAGATTACACAGAATGCAGTGAAAGCATCCTTAAAAGAACCCCGTAAGATTGATATGAATCTTGTGGATGCACAGCAGACCAGAAGAATCCTGGATCGTCTGGTAGGATATGAGATCAGTCCGTTACTGTGGGCAAAAGTAAAAAGAGGACTTAGCGCCGGGCGTGTCCAGTCTGTTGCACTTCGCATTATCTGTGACCGTGAGGATGAAATTAACGCATTTATCCCGGAAGAATACTGGACACTGGATGCAGAATTATCTGTAAAAGGAGAGAGAAAGACACTGCTCGCAAAATTTTATGGAGATGAGAACGGAAAACTTACGATTTCCAGTAAAGAGCAGGCAGACCGCATCATGGCAGAGATGCAGAAAGAGGAGTTTCATGTTTTAGAAGTAAAAAAAGGAGAACGTGTGAAAAAGGCCCCATTGCCATTTACAACCAGTACGCTGCAGCAGGAAGCATCTAAGGCACTTAATTTCCCAATTTCAAAGACTATGCGGATTGCACAGCAGTTATACGAAGGTGTTGATGTCAAAGGACAGGGAACAGTTGGTCTTATCACTTACTTAAGAACGGATTCTGTTCGTATTTCGGAAGAGGCAGATGCACAGGCGCGGGAATATATTGCCGGAAATTATGGTGAAAACTATATCGCAGGCGAAAAAACGACGAAAAAGAATGGTGCCAAAATACAGGATGCACATGAGGCAATCCGCCCATCTGATATTAACCGTACTCCGGTCATGGTAAAAGAGTCATTGTCGCGTGATCAGTTCCGCCTTTACCAGTTGATCTGGAAACGTTTTACGGCAAGCAGAATGGCGCAGGCGGTTTACGAGACAACGAACGTAAAGATCGGAGCAGGAGAATACCGGTTTACAGTGTCTGCATCGAAAATCGCATTTGACGGATTTATGTCGGTGTATACAAGTGATGACGATGAAAAAGCAGAGAATAATGTTCTGGTAGGTTCTATTGATGAGAATACAGTGCTTAATTTAAAAGAGTTTGATGAAAAACAGCATTTTACACAGCCGCCGGCACATTATACAGAGGCATCTCTGGTAAAAACATTGGAGGAACTGGGAATTGGACGTCCTAGTACCTATTCTCCTACCATCACAACATTGCTCGGCAGACGTTATATTGTCAAGGAAGCGAAAAATTTATATGTGACAGAACTTGGAGAAGTGGTAAATCAGATTATGAAAGAATCATTTCCAAGTATTGTAGATGAACATTTTACTGCAAATATGGAATCGCTGCTGGATGGAGTTGAGGAAGGCAATGTAAACTGGAAAACAGTGGTGCGTAATTTCTATCCGGATCTGGATGAGGCGGTAAAAGCGGCACAGAAAGATCTGGAAAAAGTAAAAATAGAAGATGAAGTGACAGATGTTATCTGTGATGTCTGTGGCAGGAACATGGTAGTAAAATATGGGCCGCATGGTAAATTCCTTGCGTGCCCGGGATTTCCGGAATGCCGGAATACAAAACCTTATCTTGAAAAAATCGGGGTTACATGTCCGAAATGCGGCAAGGAGGTTGTACTCCGCAAAACGAAAAAAGGCAGAAAATATTTCGGGTGTGAGGATAATCCGGAATGCGATTTTATGAGCTGGTCAAGGCCTGTTGCAGAGAAATGTCCAAAATGTGGCGGTTATATGGTGATTAAAGGAAACAAAATTGTATGTGCAGATGAACAATGCGGTTATGTGACAGATCGTAAAAATGTTGAAAAAGATTCCGAATAATGAAATAATTTTATGGAAAATATATTAGAATATTGAATTTTCAGAATTAACGTGATAAAATATAAGATATCATGAAAGACATATATGTAGTCAGGAGGCACGTATTATGAGTGTTCAGTTGTTAGATAAAACAAGAAAAATCAATAAATTGCTTCACAATAATAATTCTTCCAAAGTGGTATTTAATGATATATGTGATGTATTAAAAGAAATACTGGAATCAAATATCCTGGTCATCAGTAAAAAAGGAAAAGTACTTGGAACAGGAGTACTTCAGGGTGTGGAAGAGATCAATGAATTGATTGTGGACGAGGTAGGAGGTTTTATCGACCCGCTTTTAAATGAACGTTTGCTTGGAATCCTGTCCACAAAAGAAAATGTGAATCTTGAAACACTTGGATTTGTGGATGATGTAAAAAAATATACAGCAATCATCACACCGATTGATATTGCGGGAGAACGACTGGGAACATTATTTGTATATCGCGAGAACCGTCAGTATGATATAGATGACATTATATTGAGTGAATATGGAACAACGGTGGTCGGACTTGAAATGATGCGTTCTGTAAATGAAGAAAATGCAGAAGAGACAAGAAAAGTACAGATTGTAAAATCTGCGATCAGTACATTGTCTTTTTCAGAATTAGAGGCAATCACACATATTTTTGATGAGATGGATGGCAAGGAAGGGATCCTTGTTGCGAGCAAGATTGCAGACCGTGTTGGGATTACAAGATCTGTAATCGTAAATGCACTACGGAAATTTGAAAGTGCAGGTGTGATCGAATCAAGATCTTCGGGAATGAAAGGAACATACATCAAAGTATTAAATGATGTTGTGTTTGATGAACTGGACAAAATAAAGAAAGAGAATCATAAGAATAGTTAAAACAAAAAGGAATTTGTTATGTTATTTGTTAAACATAGCGGATTCCTTTTTGAGTCGTACACCTGAAAGTGGAAAGAATACAGATGAATGCCATTCGTTGTATGAAACCTGCTGTTTCATATCCCTAAATTTGAAAAATCGAATGATAAGATAAAAATCTTCTTGAAAAATTTTCATTTTCGGGGATGTTTTTGCGGAAACGCTGGTGTTTCATCTGAAGAAGATGCGCGCAAAAACGCGGAAAATGTCGAAAAAGAGAGAAATATGAAAGATAAGGACAAATTGTAGTACACCAAATCATAAAATAATACAAAATACGGGAAAAAACTACGAAAAAAAATAAAAAACTCTTGTGTTTTTTTTGAGATATTTTATAATAAAATAGAATAATATAGAAAATAGTGCATGAAAGGAGCAACAGTATGTTTACAACAAATGTATTTGACTATACAAATATACTTGATAAAGCGGCTGATGCAAGCTGGATGCGTGAGAATGTGATAACCAATAATATTGCAAATATAGACACACCTGGATACAAGAGACAGGATGTTGACTTTGAGTCCGTATTGCAGAAAGCACTTGGCAAGACAAAATACAGCAGCCTTGATAAAAAGGTGAGGGAGCTGAATCAGGATCTGGGGAAACTTACAACGACATCTTATACAGATGCGGCAAATTATTCTTATCGACTTGACCGCAATAATGTGGATGAAAACACAGAAAATGCGGAGCTGGCTTCTGAATCACTGAGATATCAGCTTTTGACAACGGCGATAACAAATAATTTTTCGAGAATGCAGACGGTTCTAAAGTAATAGAATACATACTTTTACGAACATTTGACTGCCACGGATAAAAGATTGAAAATGGAACAAAGGATGGAAAGTATATGGGATTATTTCAGGCATTTGATATCAGCGCAAGTGGAATGACAGCAGAACGCTTTCGTATGGACACGATCGCACAGAATATTGCAAATATAAATACAACGAGGACGGAAGACGGTACACCATATCGGAGAAAGATCGTTACATTTGCAGAAAAGACAGAAACACCTTTTTCACAGTATTATGAGACTGCAAGAGCGAGAGCGGTTGGAAATGGCGTGAAGGTGACATCTGTAAAAGAGGATGATGAGACAGAGATGCGTATGGTTTATGATCCGTCTCATCCGGATGCAGACGAAAATGGATATGTTACATACCCGAATGTGAATACGGTAACTGAAATGACAAACCTGATTGATGCAACAAGAGCATATGAAGCAAATACAACAGCATTTGACGCGACGAAAAGTATGGTGCAGGCTGCACTGAATATCAGTAAGTAAGGAAAGGAATGACGGTAAATGGATATTACTTCATTAACAGGGATCACATCAGATTATATTGAAAAGGTGGCGGAACAGAACAGACTTGTAAATACTTCGGATGACAGCTTTCAGTCGGTGCTTGATTCGGCGATGAATGTATTGTCAGAAACGAGCGATTTACAGAATGATGCAGAAGCGGCCCAGATAGAATTTGCCCTTGGAAAGGCAGATAATCCGCATGATATGCAGATTGCGGCAAAGAAAGCACTTACAGCACTTCAGTATACAACAGCGGTAAGGGATAAAATGCTGGATGCATATAAAGAAATCATGAATATGCAAATTTAATGAATGGAGTCAGATAACATGCCGGAACAGGTGCAAAATATATTAAATAAGATTACAGAATGGTGGAAAAAGTTTAATACAAAGCAGAAAGCGTTATTGATCAGCATTGTCGCAGTGATCATTGTTGCGCTGGCAATACTGGCAGCGGTTGTCAGTAAACCCAATATGGTTACACTGCACGAGTGTCAGACAACAGCAGAGGCAGGTACAGTGAAGGATCTTCTGGATGGCGAGAGCATTTCTTATCAGATGTCTCAGGATGGACTGATCTTTTATGTAGATGCAAAAGATGAGGCGGCTGCTTCGATTCTGCTCGGAAAAAATGATATACCGAGCCAGGGCGCATCCATTGATAATGTTTTTGATGGCGGATTCAGTTCAACAGAGGCAGACAAGACAAAGAAATACAAAGTTTATCTGCAGAAATATTTTGCTGAACAGTTGGAAACCCTGTCAAATGTTGAAAGTGCTTCTGTAACACTCGATATTCCAAATGATGATGGAACAATTCTTGCAAAAGATCAGGATTCCTATGCAGCAGTGATTCTTACTTTAAACGGAGATATGGATGAGGATCAGGCAGCAGGTCTTGCAAAATACATAGCAACACAGCTTGGAAATAAAAATACAGATAATATTCAGATTTTAGATTCTAATTCGAATGTCTTATTCTCAGGAGACTCTTCTGATACCAATGTGGGAACTGCAAACAGCCAGCTCTCTGTAAAATCAAAAGCAGAAAACCTGGTAAAGAGTAAAGTGAAAGATGTTATGGTGGGTTCTTCTTTGTTTGACCATGTGGAAGTGGCACCGGAACTTGTGATGGATTTCGATACGTCAGAAGAAGCAACGCATGAATATTATGCACCGGACGGACAGACGAATGGTATGGTTGGCAGTAAGAGTGAATACGAATCAGAATCAGAAGGTGGTGCAGCTGCAACACCTGGAACAGATTCGAATGATGATACGTCTTATGTGATTGAAGATAACAATTACACACACAGTACTGTTACAGATACAACCACAAACTACCAGAACAATGAAAAGGTAACGAAAAAGTCATCAAATGGCGGAACTGTTAATTATGCAGACTCTTCCGTTTCTCTGGTAGCAACGAAATACCGCATTTATGATGAAGATACACTGCGTGCATCCGGAGCACTTGACAACATGACGTTCGACGAATATGTTGCGGCAAACAGTGACCCGACAGCGATTACTGTCGATCCGGAATATATCACGATGATTTCGAATGCAACAGGAATCCCGACAGATAAGATTACCATCATTGCACAGGAGGAACCGGTTTTCCAGTATTCTTCCGGTGGAAGAAGTGCTTCTGATTATTTGCAGATCGTACTTGTAGTACTGATCCTTCTTCTTTTAGGCTATGTGGTGTTCCGCAGTACCAGAAAAGAGAAAGTGGCAGAGATCGAACCGGAGCTTTCTGTTGAAAGCCTGCTTGAGTCAACAAAAGAAAGCCAGGAAGAAATGCAGGATATTGGATATAATGAGAAGTCTGAGACACGTATCCTGATTGAAAAATTTGTGGAAGACAATCCAGAAGCGGCAGCATCATTATTGCGCAACTGGCTGAACGAGGAGTGGGAATAAGGTATGGCAACGAACACACAAGATTATACTGGAATACAAAAGGCAGCAATCCTTTTGATTGCTTTGGGACCGGAGCGGTCTGCAGATATCTTTAAGCATTTAAAAGAAGATGAAATTGAAGAACTGACACTTGAGATCGCGAACACCAGAAGTGTTTCACCACAGGTTAAGGAAGATGTTTTAAATGAATTTTATCAGATCTGTTTGGCACAGCAGTATATTGCAGAAGGCGGTATTGGATATGCAAAAGAGCTGCTGGATAAGGCTCTTGGTGAGGACAGGGCAAAGGAAGTTATCACAAAACTTACAGCGTCCCTGCAGGTACGTCCATTTGAATTTGTTCGAAAAACAGATCCAAGCCAGTTATTGAACTTTATTCAGGATGAACATCCACAGACAATCGCAATGATCTTGTCGTATCTGACATCAGCCCAGGCTGCACTTGTGATTGGAGCACTTCCGCCGGAAAAACAGGCAGATGTTGCAAAACGTATTGCAATGATGGATCGTACATCTCCGGATGTGATCAAAGAGGTAGAGCGTGTGTTAGAAAAGAAACTTTCTTCCCTTGTCAACCAGGATTACACCATTGTTGGCGGTGTGGATGCCATCGTAAACATTTTAAATACGGTAGACCGTACGACAGAAAAACATATTATGGAGTCTTTGGAGATCGAAGAACCGGAACTGGCAGACGAGATCCGCAAGAAGATGTTTGTATTCGAGGATATTTTGCTGCTTGATGACCGTGCAATCCAGAGAGTGCTTCGTGATGTCGATAATGCTGACCTTGGAGTTGCCTTAAAGGCTGCAAACGAAGAAGTACAGAACGTTATCTTTAAGAATCTTTCAAAACGACTGGCTGCGATGATCAAAGAGGATATGGAGTTTATGGGACCTGTCCGTATGAAAGATGTTGAGGAGGCTCAGCAGAAAGTTGTCAGTGTCATTCGTAAATTAGAGGATTCTGGAGAGATTGTAATCTCCAGAGGCGGAGGTGACGAGATCGTTGTCTAATCTTTACAAACCGTGGTTCGTGCATACAGAGAGTCAGAATACAAGGGTGATCGATTCAAATGATCATATACAGGAGTTTCTGAAACAACAGATGGTAAAACAAGACCGGCCTGTAGGACCGGATGGATTTGCGGAGGGGATTATTACTGACAAAACAGAGAATGTAATCCCTGTAGAAGAACCGGAACAGGATATGACTGCTGTGAATGAAAAAGCGGAGCAGATACTTTCGCAGGCAAGAGCACAGGCAGATGTGCTGATTGATGATGCAAGACAGGAAGCGGAAGCTATCCGTGATGAAGCAAAAAAACAGGGTTATCTGGAAGGACAGAATACATTAGAACAGGAGTATAACCAGAAAAAACAGCAGTTAGAACAGGAACAACAGCAGAAAAAAATACAGTTGCAGAATTCTTATCAGGAAAAACAAAAAAACATGGAAAAAGAACTGGTAGATGTGATATTAAATGTTTTTAATAAGGTTTTTCATATCCAGTTTGATGATAAGAAAGAGATCCTGCTTCATCTGATCAATAATGCTATCGCAAATATCGAAGATGAAAAGCATTTCCGGATTAAGGTTGCAGGAGACAATGTGTCATTTTTAGAAAAGCATAAAGATGAAATATTAGATTATGTCGGACATGACATAGAACTTGAAATTGTTCCTGATTATACACTGAATGAAAATGCGTGCACCATAGAGACTGACGCAGGAATATTTGACTGTGGTGTAGACGTACAGCTTGATAATCTGATGAAGGATATCAAAGCATTATGCTCATAGAGGTGAGGCGGCAGAATGGGTACATTTGATAAATATCTTCAGCTTGCCGATAAGACGTATTTTAACCGTTTAGGCAAGGTGACAAAGATTGTCGGTCTTACAATTGAATCTGTAGGACCAAATGCAAAACTGAATGATCTGTGCCGTATCATTATCGATCGGGAACAAAATATTTCAACGATGGCTGAAGTGGTCGGGTTCCGTGATAAACATTTACTCCTGATGCCGTTTGAAAGCGTAGAAGGAATTGGTGTTGGATGTATTGTAGAAAATACAGGACATCCTCTGACTGTGAAAGTTGGAGAAGAACTGTTAGGTCATACATTAGATGGAATAGGACGGCCAACCGATGTGGAAGAATTATTACTTCCGTATGATTATCCGGTTGAAGCATTGCCGCCGGATCCGATGGCAAGAAAAATTATTGATGAAGTACTACCTTTGGGTGTGAAAGCAGTAGACGGTCTGATTACAGTAGGAAAAGGACAGAGAATCGGTATTTTCGCCGGATCCGGTGTTGGAAAAAGTACATTACTTGGTATGTTTGCGAGAAATACAAAAGCGGATATCAACGTGATTGCATTGATTGGCGAGCGTGGAAGAGAAGTAAGAGAGTTTGTGGAACGCGATCTTGGTGAAGAAGGCATGAAACGCTCCGTGGTTATTGTTGCGACATCCGATAAACCTGCATTGATAAGAAATAAAGCTGCAAAAACAGCAACAGCTATTGCTGAATACTTTAGAGATCAGGGGAAAGATGTGTTGCTGATGATGGATTCACTGACACGATTTTCTATGGCACAGCGGGAGATTGGGTTGGCATCCGGAGAGCCACCGGTAACAAGAGGATATCCACCAAGTGTGTATTCAGAAATGCCTAAACTTCTGGAACGTGCAGGAACTTCGGATAAGGGATCTATTACCGGACTTTACACCGTGCTTGTAGATGGTGATGATATGAATGAACCAATCACAGATACGGCGAGAAGTATTTTAGACGGACATATTATGTTATCCAGAAAATTAGGACAAAAGAATCATTATCCTGCAATTGATGTATTACAGAGTATTTCCCGTGTTATGAGTTCGATTGCTACAAGTGAGCATAAAGAGCTTGCCGGAAAATTAAGAAATGTTATGGCTACTTATAATGAGGCAGAAGACCTGATTAATATCGGGGCATATAAAAATGGAACCAATCGTGAAATTGATTATGCAATTCAAAAAATTCAAGCGGTAAATGAGTTCCTGATGCAAAAGACCGATGAAAAATTTGAATTCAACGAAGAGATTGACCTGCTGCGAAAACTGTTTGAAAACTAAGAAAGGTTTCTGGTATGGCAAAGTTCAGATACAGAATGCAGAACATTCTTGATATCAAAGAAAAAATGGAAAATCAGGCAAAGACAGCCTATGGTATGGCGAATGCAAAACTTGCGGCAGAACAGCAGAAACTTCAGGATATCCTGATCCGGAGAGCCGGTTATGAATCAAAAGCAAGAGAATTGGTGAGTGGCAGTATTAATGTTTTGGAAATTCGTGAATGCAGGAAGGCGATTGACGTCTTAAAAAGCAAACAGCGCAGCCAGATGATGAATGTACATGCTGCAGAACGTGATGTTGAATTGGCGAGAAAACAGTTGAATGAAGCAATGGTTGAACGCAAGACACATGAAAAACTGAAAGAAAAAGCTTTTGAGGAGTTTAAACAGGAACTTTTACATGAAGAGTCAAAAGAAATAGATGAGCTTGTCAGTTATACCTATCACGATAATGGACAGCGTAGTTAGGCAGTTTGAGCGGACAGGAGGAAAATATGGCAGAAGAAAAAGAAGAAGTTGTAGATAAAAAAGCTGAAGAAAAACAAAGAAAAAAAGAAGAGGCAAAGCAGAAGAAAGCACAGCATGCAGCAGAGAGCGATGAACTTGAAGAAGAAAGCGGCGGCAGCAAAGTTGCGGTATTTTTTGTTTCCCTTCTGATCATAGTTGTATGGTTTGCAATTATTGCCCTTCTGATTAAATGGGATGTTGGAGGATTTGGATCAGGCGTGCTTGCACCGATCCTGAAAGATGTCCCTTATGTAAATAAGATTTTACCGGATGATGCGGTGGAACAGGTTTCAACAGAGGACAGTGCTTATGCGTATGATACGATGGCAGATGCGGTTGAGCGCATTAAAGAACTTGAAAAAGAACTGGCAGATGCACAGAATGCATCGTCTGCAAATGCGGATTATATCAGCCAGTTAGAAGCTCAATCACAGGAATTACAGCAATATAAGGAAAACGAGGCAGAATTTGAAAAGGAAAAGCAGAGCTTCTATGAGGATGTTGTCTTTTCTGATGTAGCCCCGGATATTGAGGAATATAAGAAATATTACGAAAGCATCGATCCTGCAAATGCAGAAGTACTGTATAAGCAGGTAGTGGCACAGACGGCAGAGGATGAGCAGCTTGATGATTACATCAAAACATATTCATCCATGAAGCCAAAAGAGGCAGCAGCAATTTTTGATACCATGACAGACAACCTGAAACTGGTTGCACAGATTTTAGATGGTATGGATGCAGATTCAAGAGCTGCTATTCTTGGTAAAATGACTTCTGATACCGCTGCAAAGGTAACAGAGATCATGAAACCTTCAGAATAGATCATTAAGCGGCAGTACATGCAGCGAAAGGGAAAGGAGGAAGAAACATGGGAAGCACGCGCGTTTCAGAAGTGGCTGGAATTATGTCCATAGGACAGGGCGGCCAGACACTGACCGGAACAAAAGAAGGCGATCTGAAAGTTCAGTTTGCAGAAGTGATGAGCCAGATGACAACCCAGGTTGGAGGCGGTTACAATTATGGTGGACAGAACAGCAGACAGGATGTGGCAGCTGTAACCGGAAACAGTAGTGTGGCAGATGATTATGAACGTTATCAGAATGCTGCGGGCAGTATAAAAGATAATTCAGCAGGCAAAACGGACATTCAATCAGAAAATGCGGATGAAAAGTTAGCTGCATTTGATGAGGATGTGAGACAGGTTTTGAAAGATAAACTTGGTGTGACAGATGAAGAAATCGCAGATGCCATGCAGAAGTTAGGACTTACTGTTGCAGATCTGATACAGCCGAATCAGCTTGCGCAGCTTACAGCTGAACTCACAGGATGTGAAAATGTTGGAGAACTGCTGTGCAACAGTTCATTTATGGAAATTGTAAATGAAATTGGAGAGTTGTCACAGAACCTGTTAGATGAACTTGGAATGACACCGCAGATGTTTACTGAGATGGCTGCTGCAACAGACACAAATGTGAATGCAGAGCAGTTACCGGCGGATATTCAGGTGCCGGAAAATGACAACGCAGTACAGACGGCAGCAGATGCTGTGCCGGAGCAGATGATTTCAGATGCAAAAGATGATAAAACAGTACAGACAGTTTTAAATGCAGATGAAGTGGAAACACAGAAGCCGGAGGACAACATTGTTCTGCAGAAAGAAGTCGCAGATAATGTGAAGGATACCGATGACGTGAATGATGGTCTGATGCCGGAGAAAACAGAAGAACCGGATGTAAAGACAGAGTCAGATAAGGGACAGCAGACAGGCAGTAAAAATGAATCTGGGAATGCATCGGGTCAGACAGCATTTGTGAATCAGGAACATGTGGCAGATCCGGCAGCAGTAAAAACACCGGAAAATGTGCCGGAATTTTCAAGACAGCTTGACACTTTAGATCTGATCCGTCAGGTAACAGAATTTACAAAAATCACTGTCCGTGAAGCACAGACGACGATGGAGATGCAGTTGAACCCGGAACACCTTGGCAAGATTTATATCGAAGTAACGACCAAGGAAGGAAATGTATCTGCTCATATTATGACACAGAACGAACTGGTAAAAGAAGCGTTAGAAGCGCAGATGGCAGAACTCAAACAGAGTATGAACCAGGCAGGTGTGAAGGTGGATGCCGTAGAAGTTACGGTTGGAAGCCATGAGTTTGAAAAAAACTTAGAGCAGAATGCAAAACAGGAAGAGAGACAGGCAGAGGAGCAGGAAAAAGCTTCGCCAAAGACTAGAAGAATCAACTTAGATGAGTTAGATGAACTCTCCGGAGTCATGAGTGAGGAAGAAGCCCTTGTGGCGCAGATTATGGCAGATCACGGTAATTCCGTAGATTATACTGCTTAAAACAAAAGAAAGGAGAAAAAAATGGCATTAATTCAGCCCGTTGAAGACGGAAAAATACCAAAGGATACCAGTACTACAAGCAAATCGGATACCAGCAATGACCTTGGCTATGACCAGTTCTTACAGCTGTTATGTGCAGAGATGCAGTATCAGGATCCGTTAGAGCCTACCAGCAATACGGAGTATGTTGCACAGCTTGCTACATTTTCACAGATGGAAGCAACACTTGGTATGCAGAGTACAATCGAGAGCAGCAATGCAAATGCACTTGTTGGAAAATATGTTATTATCAAGACAACATCTTCGACTGGAGAAACAACAGCAACACAGGGATTTGTTGATTATGTACAGAAAGAAAACGGTGAGCAGAAGATCTGTGTAAATGGGGTGTTATATTCACTTTCTGATGTATATCAGGTTGCAGATACCGAATACATGGAGGCAGAGACACTTGCTAAGACGTTTGCAGCAGCGGTTGCTAAATTGCCATCCGCAGCACAGCTTACATTAAGTGACAAGGATGATGTCAAGAATTTAAAGACATATTATGATAATCTGAATTCTTATCAGCAGTCAAAGATCGATACAGATACTTTGAAAAAATATCAGGAACTGCTTGCACAGATGGAAAAACTTGCAGGAAAAGACTGGTATAAAAGTACTTCATCATCGACAGGTACAACAACAGATACAAAAACAGATACAGATACAAAAACAGATACGACAACAGGAACAGATACAACAACAGACACAAAGACAGATACAGATAAAACCTGATATCTGACAGAAGGGAAATGCGATTATGAATAAGATCAGTAACCAGTTTGCTTCCATTGAGCAGGTAACTGACCAGTATCTGACTCGGAAAAGCACGGATGCGGTAACTTCGAGCGGTGTCTCCTTTGAAGATATTTTAAAGCAGAAGCAGGATGCAAAAGCAGGTGGGACACTCAAATTTTCCAAGCATGCCACGATGCGCCTGATGGATCGTAATATCAATCTGTCAGAGGAACAGAATGAACGACTTGAGACAGGCGTTTTTAAGGCTGGTGAAAAGGGAATCAGAGAATCGTTAGTAATTGTTGATTCACTCGCTTTTATCGTAAATGTTCCGAACAGGACAGTCGTTACAGCAATGGACCGGACAGAGTCCGATGATAATATTTATACCAATATTGATGGTGCTGTGATCATGTAGCCGGACCGAAATGGAGGCTAGATCCCCGGAATGACAGAAGGGAAGGCAGCACAAAAGAACTTAGGAGGTCAATTTCAACTATGATGAGATCAATGTACTCTGCTGTGTCAGGTCTTAAGACACATCAGACAAAAATGGACGTTATTGGTAACAATATCGCCAACGTAAACACAGTAGCTTTTAAATCATCCTCAGTCGTATTTCAGGATGTTTTATATCAGATGACAAGCAATGCATCCGGTGCGAACGCAGCAACAGGTACCGGTGGTGTGAATGCAAAACAGATCGGTCTTGGTGTTACGACCGGTGCAACAAACTTAAGCATCACAACTTCCGGTGCGGCTGAAACAACCGGACGTGCATTCGATATCCGTTTATCAGACCAGTCTACGACAAACTTTTTTGTAGTTAACAACGGTTCTGAGAACCTGTTTACCAGAGCCGGTTCTTTCTATGTAGATGGTGCCGGTAACTTATGTATGACATCCACCGGTTATACAGTTATGGGATGGCAGGTAGATCCGACAACAGGAAATATCAAGAAGGATACCGTATCTGCACTTCGTGTCATGCAGACATCCAACCTGACATCTGCTCCGGAGGCAACCACACAGGCAAATGTTTCCGGTATTATTGATAAAAATGATAAGGATGTATTGTCAGACAACGGACTTGTCAAAACACTGACATTTTTTGATAATCTCGGTTATTCCTATACAGCACGTTTTGCAATGAAATCTACCGGAACAGATGGAAAATATACGGTGGAACTGGAAAAAATCTTAAATAGTGACGGAACAACGTTCTATGATCCGGAAACCAGCAAAGTTGATCTGAGTGATATATTTGGAGCAAAAACAAAGAATGCTACACTTGGAACATACAGCCAGGTTCAGAGTGGTTATTACTATGATTCTGCTAAAAATAAATTCTATGTAGGAAGTGATGAAACTGGTACAGAGTTAGAATGGGACGATACTACATCTACATTTAAAGAAAAAAATGCTACAACCAATACACATAGCTTAAAACAGGTATACGGAATTTCAGATGCAATGGTTTCAAAGATTGGAGGCGGTCAGGCAAAGGCGGCAATCGCAAAGGGAACACTGACGATTTCCGGAGATGTAACTGATTACGCGATCGACTTCAGCACAAAAGATGGTACGTTTACAGGTGTTGGAGCAAGAACATCCAACAATAAGACAAATTCTGTTACACTTAATATGAGTAAGCTGGGAAATAATCCGACCCAGTTTGATGATATTACCATTGATTTTTCGGGACTGAAAGATGCAGACAACGGTGGTAAATCCACAGCGGTTATGTCTACAGGATCTATAGATGATGGTGTGACAGGAAAAGGAAAGAAATTAGGTGCCATGATCGGTATTTCCATCGATAACAATGGTCTTATCACAGGTACCTATGATAATGGTAATACAGAGACACTTGGACAGATCGCTGTTGCACAGTTTGCAAATGCATCCGGTCTTGAAAAGGTTGGAGAGAACTGTTACCGTACAACCTTAAACTCAGGTGAATTTGATGGAATTGGTGTTGAGATTTCTGCGGACGGAAGTTCCATGACATCCGGAGAACTTGAAATGTCTAACGTAGACTTGTCCACGGAGTTCACACAGATGATCATCACACAGCGTGGTTTCCAGGCAAACTCCCGTATCATCACAACATCAGATACCCTCTTAGAGGAACTGGTTAATCTGAAACGTTAATGTAAAGTAAGAAAAAGATAATATTTGCGTAAAACCTGTCTTAAAATGTTGAAACAGGTTTTACACAATCAGTTACATATGTTATACTGAACATTGTGACCGGTTTTTGAAAAAATCGGTCACAATAAAAACTGTTGATTAATAATGGAGGAATGATTACTTTATGATCGAAGTGACACGATTGAATGGAACAACAGTATTAATCAATTCGGATCTGATTGAAACGGTGGAGGAGACCCCGGATACAGTTATTTCTCTTACAACAGGTAAAAAGTTTATTGTAAAAGAAAGTAGACAAGAGGTCAAAAATTTAGTAAAATCATACAAAAGGGATATTTTTACAAATGGCCTTTTAAGAGAAGAATAAGTCCCACGGATGGGATTTTATAATCTGAAAAATCAAGGATGGTAGGTGGAAAAAGTGGATATAGCATCAATAGTAGGTATGTTATTAGGCGTTGTAATGTTTGTGTTTGGTGTACTTTCCAACGGAGGTGTTGCAAGTTTACACTCCATGTGGGATACGGCATCATTCATTATTACAATAGGAGGTTCCATTGCAGGTACGCTCGCATCTTTTAAATTGGCAGATTTTATCAATGGTATAAAGTCAATAAAGCTGATTTTTAAGGATGAGGTTCAGGATCCGGCAGTTGTCATCAACCAGATTATCTCACTGTCGAATACTGCGAGAAAAGAAGGACTTCTGGCATTGGAAGAAGCAGCAAACGGGATTGAAGATGATTTTCTGAAAAAAGGAATTATGCTTGTTGTAGATGGTACAGATCCGGAACTGGTAAGAGGAATCATGGAGACTGACTTAGCCTGCGTTGAGAGCAGACATAAAGCTAAAATTGCTGTCTGGGAGAAATGGGCTGAATTAGGTCCTGCCTGGGGTATGATCGGTACACTGATTGGATTGATCCTCATGTTGAAGAACATGGAAGATGCATCCACAATCGGACCGGCGATGGCAACGGCGCTTGTTACAACATTGTATGGTTCATTACTTGCAAACTGGTTATGTAACCCGATTGCAGGTAAGTTAAAACTGAATAATGATAATGAAATGATGATGAAGGAAATTTCCGTGGAAGGTATTCTGTCGATCCAGGCAGGAGAAAATCCACGTGTTATAGAAGAAAAACTGAAATCATTCCTTGCACCTTCGGCGCGTAATACAGCGCAGGAAAGCGAGGCTGGAGGTGAAGAATAGTGAAAAGAAAGCCTGATGAACCAAAAGGATCACCGGCATGGATGAATACATTTGCAGATCTGATGAACCTACTGTTATGTTTCTTTGTATTGTTATTCTCTATGTCAACGGTAGATGCAGAAAAGTTTGAAAAAATGGTGGCTTCCTTTCAGAATACATTTAGTATTCTTCCCAATGGAGGATCTTCTATTGGAGATGGAACTCTGATATCATCCGGTGTGAGCCAGCTTGAAATGTTAGATTCTTATTATAAAGACAAAGCGAACTCTGAAACGGATCAGGAAACAGACGAAGAGAATGATGTAGTGGAAGAATATAAAGAACAGGCACTGGAAGAATCAGAAAAAATGTCTGAACAGCTGGAGGATGCCATTGCAAGATATGGAATCCAGGATCAGGTGGAAGTTGATTTCAATGCACAGTATGTCATGCTCAATATGAATGGAGCTCTTTTGTTTGACTCCGGGCATGCTGAAATCCGATCAGAGGCGTATCCGCTGATTGATAAGCTGGGTAAGCTGATCGAACCTTATCAGGATAATATCATAGAAGTAGAGGGACACACGGATAACGTGCCGATTCATTCTGCAAAATATGAAGATAATGATGTGCTTTCATTTTACAGGGCACGGGCGGTTACAGATTATCTGAGAGATATTACAACAGTGGAGCCCGCACATTTGAAGGCATCTGGAAGAGGTGAGTATGTACCTGTTGCAGATAATACAACGCAGGAGGGAAGATCAAGAAACCGCCGCGTTATTATAAAAATATATAATTCTTATAGTTCAGATTTTAATTGAACAGGAAGGTAGCATTATGAAAAAGAATTTGATAACCGTAATTATTCTGGCACTGGTTTTAGCAAATCTTATTTTAACTGCAATTCTTGTGTTCACGATTATTCCGCAGACAAAAAAATCGAATCAGCTGATCGATCAGGTATGCTCTGCTATTAATCTGGAACTTCAGAGTGGAGAAAATACGCCGGCTACACCGGAGGTGCCGATTGAAGATGTTGAGACTTATGCGATCACTGATGGATTTACCGTGAACTTAAAACAGAGCGATGATGGCAAACAACACTATGCTGTATTTTCAGTCAGTCTGTCTTTGAATACCAAGAGTGACGGATATAAGACTTATGGGGGATCGGAAGGGCTTGCTGCAAAAGAAACAATTATCCAGAGTGAGATCAACACGATCGTAAATGGATATACATTAGATGAGTTTGATGCAAATGGCTATCAGAATGTAAAAGACGATATATTAAAATCAATGCAGGATATGTTTGGAGGTTCAGACTTCATCGTTGGTGTAAACTTCTCAAGCGTTCAGACGGAATAGACCCAAATATTGTGTTAGGTGGTGAGAAAGAATGGGTGAAGTCTTATCTCAAAATGAGATAGATAGTTTGCTCAAAGCGTTAAGCAGTGGTGAACTTGATGTAGATGAAATGAAAGATGAAGATAAAAAACAGGTCAAAAATTATGATTTTGCCCGTCCTGCAAAGTTTTCAAAGGAACATCTGCGAACGCTGGAGATTATCTTTGAACATTACGGAAGACTCTTGTCAACCAATCTTCCTGTTTATTTACGGAAAAATGTTCAGGTTGAGGTGATGAACTCAGAAGCAGTTACATATTCAGAATTTTCAAATGCGTTATCGAATCCTGTATTACTTGGAATTGTAAATGCATCTCCATTGAATGGAAGCATTGTCATTGAGATGGCACAAAATCTTGGATATGTTGTAGTAGACAGAATGTTAGGTGGAAAGGGAGTGCCTCTGGATAAACCGAGGGATTTCTCGGAGATAGAATTGCTGATCATTGAGCGGATATTTAATGTGGCAGTAGATCTTTTAGTGGAGCCGTGGGAGAATGTATGTGAGTTAGAACCCCGGTTAGAGCGTATTGAGACGAATTCGCAGTTCGCACAGATTATATCGCCGACGGAGATGATAGCTCTGGTAACGCTCAATGTTAAGATTGGCGATGTGGAGGGATTACTGAATGTATGCCTTCCATATCTGACTTTAGAGAGTATTATGGACAAACTGAATACCAAATACTGGTATTCGAGTCTGCAGGAAAAAGATGAACAACAGTATACAGAAACGATCGAGGCACTTATTTCAAAAGCACCAATGCCGATCAAAGCTGTACTTGGTAACAGTTCCATTTCAGTAAATGATTTTTTGGGACTGCAGGTAGGAGATATTATCCGGCTGGATACGAAGGTTGATCAGGAACTGAGTGTCTTTGTTGGAAGTATAAAAAAATTTACTGCTCTGCCGGGAGAAACCGGTGATGACTATGCAGTAAGAATTACATCAGTGATTAGGGAGGAGCAGTAAGATGGATGGAACGATGTCACAGGAAGAAATCAATGCTTTACTGAACAATCCTTCAGGTACAGATGAAAATCCGGAAAATACATTGACAGAACAGGAAAAAGATGCGATCGGTGAGATCTCGAATATCAGTATGGGAACAGCGGCAACTACACTGTTTTCACTGGTAAACCGTAAGGTTGAGATTTCCACCCCAGTGGTTGCGTTTGCAAACTGGAGTGATATATGTGACGCATATGAAAAGCCATGTGTATTTATACGAATTGCGTATACCGTGGGATTAGATGGAAGCAATATCCTTGTGTTAAAGGAACATGATGTAAAAGTTATCACGGACCTGATGATGGGCGGTGATGGAACAAATACGGATGGAGAACTTGGAGAACTTCACCTGAGTGCAATCAGCGAGGCAATGAACCAGATGATGGGCTCGGCAGCAACATCATTGTCTTCCATGCTGGACAAGGTAATTGATATCAGCCCGCCAAGTGCAGATCTGATAGATTTGCAACAGACAATTGATGAGAGTCAGATTGATGAGTTCCTTGCAGGTGAATTTGTAAAAATTTCATTCCGGTTAGAGATTGGTGATCTTGTTGATAGTGAGATCATGCAGTTATATCCTGTTTCTTTTGCAAAAGAAATGTGTGCAAATGTAACAAGCAATATGGAAGAAGACAGTAATTCCACTGCAGGAATGAGTGAAAAAGAGAACACCCAGAGTACACCGGCAGCTCAGCCGACACCTGCACCGCAGCCACAACCTCAGATGGCAGCACAGCAGCCAATGATGGGACAGCCGATGATGGGGCAGCCAATGATGGGTCAGCCGATGATGGGACAATCAATGATGGGTCAGGAGATGTCGCAGATGTATGGACAACAGCAGGTAAATGTACAGCCGGCACAATTCCAGGCATTTACTGGAGCAGTACCGGGGAATTTTCAACCGGAAAATATTGATTTGATTATGGATGTACCACTTGAAGTTACGGTAGAACTTGGAAGAACTTCCAAATCAATTAAAGAAATACTTGATTTTACACCGGGAACCATTATAGAATTAAACAGGATTGCCGGAGAACCGATTGATGTTCTGGTAAATGGTAAATTCGTAGCCAAAGGCGAGGTAGTAGTAATAGAAGAAAGCTATGGTATACGAATTACTGAAATTATAAAATAAAAAACAAAAAAGAAGAGTTAAAGATAGGAGAGAAAATTATGGCTAAGGTTATGATTTGTGATGATGCTGCATTTATGAGAATGATGATTAAGGACATTCTTACAAAGAATGGTTATGAGATTGCAGCGGAGGCTGAAAATGGTGCTATTGCAGTGGAGAAATATCCTGAAGCAAAACCGGATCTGGTATTAATGGATATTACTATGCCGGATATGGATGGTATCCAGGCATTAAAGAAGATCAAAGAGATTGATGCAAATGCAAATGTTATCATGTGTTCTGCAATGGGACAGCAGGCTATGGTTATTGAAGCAATTCAGTCAGGAGCAAAGGATTTTATTGTGAAGCCATTCCAGGCTGAGCGTGTACTTGAGGCAGTAAAAAAAGTAGTGGGTTAGTATGATTTTATTAAGCGCTTCTTTTCGAAGTCTGATGCAGATGATTGGAGTACTGATCATATTTGTGTTTGTTTTGATTATTACCTACTTCACGACAAAGTGGGTAGGTGGTTTTCAAAAAATACAAATGTCCAAAGGAAATCTTATGGTTCTCGAAACAATCCGGATTGCAAATGGTAAATTTTTACAGCTTGTTAAGGCAGGAGAACAGTATTTTGTAATCGCTGTGGGTAAGGATGAAGTAACAAAAATTGCGGAACTTACAGAAGATCAGTTATCAGTCCAGACATCGGATGATATGAAAAATTCACAGGAAAATTTTCAGGAGATATTTAGTAGACTGAAAGATCATTTTCCGAAAAAGCAGGATTGATGGAATTATGACAAAATTAAAAAAGACATATTGTATACTGTCATTAATATTTGCAATAGCAGTGTTTGTGGCAGTGTTGTTTGCCTCACAAAACAGAACGACTGTTTATGCAGCTTCCATGGATCCGGACAGCATTGATTCGCTGGATAATACAGCAGCGAATACCAGCACAGGTTCAGGTAGTGAGTCAGACAGCAAAGGTGGTCTGTCCATCTCGATAAATAATGATGAGGCGGGGGTTGCTTCAGAAGTACGTGCATTATTGTTACTGACAATTATTGCAGTGTCACCATCGCTTTTGATTATGCTTACATCGTATACCAGAATTGTAATTGTACTTCATTTTTTAAGAACGGCAATTGGAACACAGACGGCACCGCCAAACCAGATTTTGATTGGACTGGCATTGTTTTTGACATTTTTTATCATGTGGCCGACGTTTCAGCAGATCAATGAGAATGCAATCCAGCCACTGGATAATGGAGATATTACCATAGAAGAGGCATTAAAAGAAGCGGAAGTGCCGATTCGCCAGTTTATGTATGGACAGGTACAGCGAAAGGATGTCAAGCTTTTCGTGGATATGGCTGGTGACAGTTATGATATTGACAGTGCTGCACTGGAAAAGGAATATGAGGAATCCGGGCAGAGTGCATATGATGCGATTCCGATGACAATTATGATTCCATCATTTATAATCGGAGAACTGAGACAGGCGTTCATTATGGGATTTGTTATATATATCCCGTTTATTGTAATTGATATGGTAGTTGCATCCGTGCTTATGTCGATGGGTATGATGATGCTTCCACCGACAACAATCTCTTTGCCGTTTAAAATATTACTGTTTATACTGGCGGATGGATGGAATCTTGTAATAGGAAGCGTAGTAAAGACGTTTTATTGATGATAACAGAATGTTCGAAGAATGTGCATTCTGTTATAGATACAGATTAAAATGTATATAGATAGCAAAGAGGTGAGAACAAAATGACAGAAGGACAGGTACTTGATGTAGCAAAAGAAGCAATTTATACGATTATAATCTGTTCGGCTCCAATGTTGATCATTTCACTGGTTGTTGGTTTGATTGTCAGTATTTTCCAGACGGTTACATCTATTCAGGAGCAGACGCTGACGTTTGTTCCTAAAATTATTGCAGTATTTGTCGGACTTATGATTTTTGGATCATGGATTTTGACAAATCTGACAGAATTCGTGACGACATTATGGTCGAATTTTAGTATGTATCTCGGTTAGGACGATCTATGTTAGAATATACGTTTTCATTGGCTAATTTTGAAATACTGATATTAATATTGGTTCGCATATCCTGTTTTGTCTATATTGCACCTTTTTTTGGAACAAAAAATGCGCCCTCGCAGGCAAAGATAGGTTTTTCTTTTTTTGTTGCACTTCTGGTGTATGGTTTTGTTGATAAGACAGCAATCGAGTATACAGGTTTGATTGGGTATGCGATAATAGTGTTAAAAGAAGGAATTACAGGGTTGCTGATAGGGTTTGCTGCAAACATTTGTAATTCCATTATTTTATTTGCGGGAAATATTATTGATATGGATATTGGATTATCTATGGTGACTGAATTTGACCCGACAATGAATACGCAGGTAACAATTACCGGAAACCTGTACAATTATTTTATACTTCTTCTTTTGATTGCAACAGATATGCATCATGTGATTTTACAGGCTGTGGTAGATTCTTTTACCGTAGTCCCAATCAATGGTCAGATCTTTAACTGGGATTCACTTGCGGGTTCTATAACACAGTATATGACAGATCTGTTTGTAATAGGTTTCAGGATCTTTCTTCCAATATTTGCCTGTATGATGATTTTAAACTGTATTCTTGGTATTCTGGCAAAGGTTGCACCACAGATGAATATGTTTGCAGTTGGTATGCAGATAAAAATACTGGTTGGTTTTGGAGTTTTATTTCTTACAATTTCACTTTTGCCTGGAATCGCCAGTTTTATATTTACCGAAATGAAAAAGATGATGGTTTTATTTATAGAGGGAATGTACTAAGGTGGAATGGAAAGACAGATTACTATTTGCATATGACCTTCAGTGGTTCGCAAAAGATGGACCCGGAGGGGAAAAAACAGAGCCGGCAACAGAAAAGAAGTTAAGAGAAGCACGAGAGGATGGTAAGGTTGCAAAGAGTAAGGAACTTACCGCAGCATTTGATCTGATAGTATTGTTCCTCGTGTTGAAGGTTTTTATTTCGTTAATTGGCAATGGCTTTTTGGAAGTTTTTTATTATGTATATAAGCTGATGCCTGATTTTGTAAGTGTTAATGCGATGGAATCATCTACAAAGGAGATTACTTCGTTTTTACATAATGTGTATATAGAAATGTTCAAGATGGCTGCCCCGTTTTTTGTGTTTGGTGTTGCAGTGACAGCCCTTGTAAGTATCCTTCAGGTAGGGTGGAAAGTCACGGCTAAGCCGTTAAAACCTAAGGGGGATAAATTTAATCCGATCAATGGATTTAAACGTATTTTTTCAAAAGATTCATTATTTGAGCTGCTTAAATCTATTTTAAAAATAGGTTTGATCATATATGTTGCTTATACATCCATAAAGGGTGAGGCAAATGATATTTTTATTTTATATGACATACCGCTGAATCAGGCAGTTGTATTATGCGGGAATGTTATCATTAATGCAGGTTTTAAAATCAGCCTTGTTTATCTGGTGGTCGGAATTGCAGATTTTGTTTATCAGAAACATCGTTTCAATGAAGATATGAAGATGACCAAGCAGGAATTAAAGGATGAGTATAAAAATACTGAGGGAAATCCTGAGATCAAAGGAAGACAGAGACAACGTATGAGAGAAGCTTCTCAAAGGCGTATGATGCAGGATGTACCAAAGGCAGATGTGGTTATTACGAACCCGACACACCTGGCAGTTGCAATCAAATATGATGCCGAGGTGTCAAGAGCTCCGATCGTTATTGCAAAAGGAGAAGATTATCTTGCACAGAAAATTCGTGAAAAAGCAAAGGAAAACCACATTGAAATTGTTGAAAATAAACCGTTGGCAAGAATGTTATATGCGAATGTAGATATAGGGGCAGAAATACCGCCGGAATTGTATCAGGCAGTAGCGGAAATTCTTGCTATGGTATATAATCTGAGAAACAGGGAGGAGAGGTCATGAAGAAAGCTGACATAGGTGTTGCACTGTATCTACTGGCTGCAGTCATCTTTTTTATAGTGCCAATCAGTTCCAATTTACTCGACGTTATGCTGGCACTGAACATTTCAATCGCATTGATTGTTCTTTTTAATACATTGTTTGTAAAAGAAGTACTGGATATGTCTTTTTTTCCGACTTTACTTTTGTTTACGACAATCTTTCGAATTTCTCTGAACGTGTCTTCAACACGACTGATCTTAACAACCGGTAATCCGGGTAATGTCGTACAGACATTTGGACAGTTCGTCGGTGGTGGAGATCTGATCGTTGGTGCCATCGTATTCATTATTCTGGTTATTATCCAGTTTGTTGTTATCAATAAAGGTTCCGAGCGTGTCGCTGAGGTAACGGCGAGATTTACACTTGATGCGATGCCTGGTAAGCAGATGGCGATTGATGCGGATTTAAATACCGGAGCGATCACGGAAAAACAGGCAAGGGAGCGGAGAAATAAGATTCAGGAAGAATCTGCGTTCTTTGGTTCCATGGATGGTGCTACCAAGTATGTAAAGGGAGATGCAGCAGCTGGTCTTATTATCACGTTTGTAAACCTTGCGGGTGGAACCATTATGGGTATACTGCGGGGCGGAATGACGTTTCAGGAGGCAATCGAACATTACGGTGTGCTAACGATTGGTGATGGACTTTCTTCCCAGATACCGTCCCTTCTGATTTCACTTGCAACCGGTATTCTTGTTACAAAAGCGTCGAAAGAAGCGGATTTTTCCAATATCCTTGTCAGTCAGTTATTTGGTATTCCCAAAGTACTTTATATTGTAGGTACTACGCTGGCGGTTTTAGGAATTGCAACACCGTTAAATACCTTATTGTTTCTTGCGTTTGGTGCAACTTTTATTATTGCAGGACGACAGGTCGACAAAAATATCGGTATTGAGAGTATAGAAGAAGAGGTCAATGCGGAGGAAACGGAAGCAGAAGAGGTACGAAAACCAGAGAATGTGGTGTCACTGCTTCAGGTTGATCCGATAGAACTTGAATTTGGATATGGTATCATTCCGTTAGCAGATGTAAATCAGGGAGGAGATCTTCTGGATCGTGTTGTTATGATACGAAGGCAGATTGCTCTTGAACTTGGTACTATAGTACCTATCATACGTTTGAGGGATAATATTCAATTAAATCCGAATCAGTATATCATTAAGATCAAAGGGGTGCAGGTGACAGAAGGAGAGATTCTTTTTGATCACTATATGGCAATGAATCCGGGATATGTGGAGGAAGAGATTACAGGTATCCCTACATTTGAACCGTCATTCCATCTCCCGGCGATCTGGATTACGGAAAGCCAGCGTGAACGTGCGGAGAGCCTTGGATATACGGTTGTTGATCCGCCATCAATTATTGCAACGCATTTGACAGAGGTAATCCGGTCACATATCGCAGAACTGCTTACCAGACAGGATGTGCAGAATCTTGTCAATAATCTGAAAGAGAGCAATCCGGTACTGGTGGACGAGCTGATTCCCAAGATGCTTGGACTTGGTGAGGTTCAGAAGGTGTTACAGAACCTGCTGGATGAGGGGATTTCTATCCGTGATCTCCTGACGATTTTTGAAACGCTTGCAGATCATGCAGCGACAACAAGAGATACAGATGTACTGACGGAGTACGTGCGCCAGAGTTTAAAGAGAGCCATTTCCAGCAAATATTTCCCGGCGAATGAGACAACCAGTGTTATTACACTTGATCCGAAGGTGGAACAGGAAATTATGGCTTCTGTGAAGCAGACAGAACAGGGGGCATATCTTACACTTGATCCGGAAACAACAAAGGCTATTATGAATTCTGTACAGAATGAAGTAACAAAGCTCGAAAACATGGGAAAAACACCAATTGTGATTACATCTCCAATTGTTCGAATGTACTTTAAAAAATTAACGGAAGATTATTTTAAGGACCTGATTGTAGTTTCCTACAATGAAATTGAGTCTAATGTAGAATTACAGTCAGTAGGTATAATCAGCAGGGACGGTGACAAGTAAAATGACCATAAATAAGTATCAGGGAAAAACAAAAGAAGAGGCAATCGAAAAAGCAAAACAGGAGCTTGGTGAAGGCGCGGTTGTGATGAATGTAAAGGAAATCAAACCTACAGGTATGTTTAAAGCCTGGAAGAGTTCTGTGTTTGAGGTTACAGCTGCAAGAGAAGAAAAAGAGAGTTTTGTAGATCCGAGACAGGTTGCTGATCTGACAGCGAAAACTGTAAAAACATTGAATCTGGCAGCGGATGAAAATATCAGTCCAAAAGAATTTTCAAATGACAGAACATCCGACATCCTGTCAGGACATCTTACGAATGTGCCGGAACTGCACGCAAAAGACGGATTAGAGAAAAGACTGGAAAATCTTTCGAATATTCTGGAAAAACAACTGTCCGTAGAAGAAAGCAGACAGAAGGAAGTAAAGGAAGAAGAGAAAGAACGTCAGGTTGTAAATCCGGAGGGACTGCAGTTTATCAAGATGCTTTACAGAACGCTGCTGGAAAATGAAGTGAATGAAAAATATGTCAACCAGATCTTAGACGAAGCAGAGAAAGTCATGCACAGTGGAAGCAGTGTGGATGCGATATTGTCAAATGTATATCAGAAAATGATCTTAAAACTGGGACAGCCGGATACAATTTGTGTTTCCGGGAAAAAACCAAGAATTATTTTCTTTGTGGGCCCGACGGGCGTCGGAAAGACAACTACGATTGCTAAGATTGCATCCAAGTACAAACTGGAAATGGGAATGAAGATTGCGTTCCTGACGGCGGATACTTATCGTATTGCGGCTACGGAACAGCTTCGTGTGTATGCAAATATTTTAGATGCACCAATGAGTATCATATACTCAGCAGAGGAAATGAATGCTGCAATCGAAAGAGTCAGTGAGTATGATCTTATTTTTGTTGATACGGCAGGTTTTTCCCATAAGAATGATGAACAGTGCAATGATATGAAAAAAATGCTTGCAGGTCTGGATGCAGCATATGAAAGAGAGGTATATCTGGTAGTCAGTGCAACAACCAAGTATAAAGATCTTTTGGAAATTGCTGACCGCTATAAGGAGATTGCCGATTATAAACTGATATTTACAAAGCTTGATGAAACGGAAGCGTATGGTAATATTTACAATATCAAGATGTATTCGGGAGCACCACTTTCCTATATGACAAACGGACAAAATGTACCGGATGACATAGAGGAATTTAATACACAAAAAATAGTAAAACAACTTCTGGGAGGCAGATAATGATATGGATCAGGCTCAAAATCTCAGAAATGTAATTAAAGTAAAAAATCAGAGCCGGAAACTGGATGCACGCGTGATTACCGTGACGAGTGGAAAAGGCGGAGTTGGAAAGTCAAATGTTGCAGTAAATCTTGCTGTGCAGATCAGTAAAATGGGAAAAAAAGTCCTGATTTTTGATGCTGATTTTGGTCTTGCCAATGTTGAAGTTATGTTTGGCGCAGTTCCACGTTATAATCTGGGAGATTTTCTGTTCCAGGGAAAAAGCATGACGGAGATTATAACAGAAGGTCCTATGGGAATAGGGTTTATCTCTGGCGGAGCAGGAATCTTGAGTATGAACCAGCTTGCGGATGAACAGATCAGATATCTGGTTCGCGGTCTGGCTGAATTAGATCGGTATGCAGATGTGATCCTGATTGATACAGGGGCAGGAATTTCAAACCAGGTTATGGAATTTGTAATGGCAAGTCCGGAAGTACTTGTTGTTACGACGCCGGAACCGAGTTCTTTGACAGATTCCTATTCATTATTGAAAGCATTGTATCATAATCCTTTATTTTCACGCGAACAGACAGATATCCGGATTGTGTCAAACCGGGTGATATCCAGTGAAGAAGGGCAGCAGGTATATGAAAAACTGAATTCTGTGGTAGAACAGTTTCTGGATGGTTCTGTAAATTATCTTGGAATGATCCCGCAGGATCACATGCTCGAACGTTCGGTAAGACAGCAGAAACCTGTTTCGTTGAATGCACCGTTGGCGAAGTCGGCAAGAGCGTTTGAAGTTATGGCTTCAAATCTGATTTTACAGGAAGAAAAATTACCGGATAAACGGTTGGGGCTTGCCAGAATGTTTTCAAATTTTTGGCAACAGAAATACTAAGGAGGAATGGATATGAAGGTTTCAGACATTATACGTATCGGCGATAAGATAGATATCCGTGTTCTTCAGGAAGTTGAACAGGCAGAAAAAACGGACGTCACAGTGAAAACATATAAAAGTAAGGTGCTTGATTTCTGCTCGAATGGAAATATGGAAATAGCCATGCCGATGGAGGCTGGTAAACTGGTGCTGTTACAGCTTGGAGTTCGTTATGAACTTGTATTTTTCTCACGCGAGTCATTGTATCGGACAGTTGGCCAGGTTAAGGAGCGGTATAAAAAAGATAATATATATATGCTTGAGATGGAATTGAAATCTCAGCCGGAAAAGTTTCAGCGAAGAGAATATTTCAGATATCCGTGTCTTCTGGATTTTAAATATTATGAACTGACAGCAGAACAGGCCATGCTTGACAGTGTGGATGCTATTTTTTCGGAAATCCGTGATGAACATTTTTATGAAAAAGAACGAAAAGGAAAAATCATGGATTTAAGTGGCGGAGGAATCCGTTTTACAACAGAACAGGAACAGAAACCGGATTCCTGGATTCTGGCAGAGCTGAGACTGAAAAGCCAGACAATGGATAATCAGTATTATATTGTTGCAAATGTGATTGAAACAAGTAAAATAGAATCAGCGGCAGAATACAGGTTTATGTCGCGTGCAAAATTCAGTATCAAGAATGATCGGGTAAGGGAAGAAATTATCCGTTACATCTTCGAAGAAGAGAGAAGAATGCGTCAGCAGAATAGCAGTGAGAGGATAAAAAAATGAAAAAAAATATTCTGGTTGTTGATGACTCTGCACTCATGAGAAGGGTGATCTGTGATATTATTAATTCAGATGAAACATTTCAGGCAATCGATACCTGCAGAGACGGTCTGGATGCACTTGAAAAATTAAGGGCAAAAAGATATGACGGCGTGGTGTTGGATGTTAATATGCCGCGGATGGATGGACTAGCTTTATTAGAGCAGCTTCAAAAAGAAAGAATCCGTGCAACGGTCATTATGGTCAGTACTACGACTACAAAGGATGCCGAAGTTACCATGCTTGCCATGGAACGGGGGGCAGTTGATTTTGTGCCGAAGCCGACGAATGTGATCGAGGCAAAAGGTGAAGCATTTAAGGGTAAACTTCTTGGAGTGCTGAATGCAGTTTTAAAAACACAGAAGATGGCTTTGGGCAGCAAATCGGCTGAAACACCGGAAAAAGTAGTCTTGCGCAGAAACACGGAGCCGGTTCGAAGCAGAAATAAATTAGTTGCATTGGCATGTTCGACGGGAGGTCCGAAAGCTCTTCAGAGTGTGATTCCATATCTTCCTAAAAATCTGGATGCACCAATGGTTTTAGTGCAGCATATGCCTGCAGGATTTACAAAATCCATGGCAGACAGACTTAACGAAGTCAGTGACATACATGTCAAAGAGGCGGAAGATGGAGATGTGCTCAAAAAGGGAACGATATATATTGCTCCCGGCGGAAAGCATATGGAAATAAAGAAAAGTCCTGACGGAAGCCATAAAATCAGACTCAATGATGAATTGCCTCCTATCGGCGGATTAAAACCGTGTGCAGACATTACTTATGATTCGTTGCGAACCTGTGGATATGATCAGATAGTGTGTGTTGTACTGACCGGTATGGGAGCAGATGGTACCAAGGGAATAAAATCCTTAGCAAAGAGTAAGCCGGTATATGTGATATCGCAGAATGCCGAGACTTGTGTGGTATACGGAATGCCTAAGTCGATTGCTGAAACCGGACTGGTAAATGAAGTGGTTCCTCTTACACAGGTTGCTCAAACAATAACAAAGAATGTGGGGGTACAGTAATATGGATGTAAGCCAATACCTTGAAATTTTTATTGATGAAACAGAAGAACATCTGCAGACTTTAAGTGACTGCATTATGGAACTTGAAAAAGAACCGGAAAATATGGATACTATAAATGAAATTTTCCGTGCAGCCCATTCCTTAAAGGGTATGGCAGGTACCATGGGATTTAAGCGCATGCAGCGACTGACCCATGATATGGAAAATGTTTTTCAGGAAGTCAGAAGTGATAAAGTTAAAGTTAACAGTAATATGATCGACCTGCTCTTTAAATGTCTGGATGCGATCGAGAGTTATCTGAACAATGTAAAGGCAAGTTCCGATGAGGGAACGGAAGACAACGAGCTGATCATTAAAGAACTGAATGATTTTATCGCCGGTGAGGAGAATGCGGAGAAGAAAGAGGAAGAAGCTCCGGCTCCTAAGAAAGAAAATACAGATGATGCGGCTAAGAACGGTGAAAAGAAATATTTTGAATTTGAACTGAACAGTTCAGACCGCACAAAGTTAAAAGAGGCAGAAAACAATGGTTTACATATTTATGGAATGACCGTATATATTCAGAAAGAATGTCTGTTAAAAGCTGCTCGTGCATTCTTAGTATTCAAGGCAGTAGAGGAATTTGGAGAAATCATTGTATACAATCCAACTTCACAGGAAATCGAAGATGAGCATTTTGATAATGATTTCAGTTTTTTCATCACGTCAGAAGAACCTTACGACAAGATTTTACAGGCAGCCCAGTCTGTATCTGAAATTGAAAAAGTAGTCGGTGAAGAAGTAAAATGTGAGGTGCTTGAAGAAAAACAGGCACAGGCAGAAAAAGCTGCAGCAGAGGAAGCCGCAAAGACAGAGGCTTCTGCACAGGCAGAAGCAGCACCGGCTCAGGAGACAAAACCTGCACCGGCAAAGGCACCAGCAGCCCAGAATAATAAAAAACAGACTGTTGCAAAACCGGTGACAAACCGTACTGTCCGTGTTGATATTGAAAAGCTGGATGCCTTGATGAACCAGGTATCTGAGCTTATCATTGCAAAGAACAGTCTTGTGGCAATCGGATCCACTGAGTCCGGTGATTTCCAGAACCAGACCTATCATGAGCAGATCGAGTATCTGGAGCGCATCACAACAAATCTGCATGAGTCAGTTATGAAAGTTCGAATGGTTCCAATCGAGAGCGTTGTAAATAAATTCCCTCGTATGATCCGTGATCTTTCAAGAAAGCTCAATAAGAAGATGGAACTTTACATGACTGGTGAAGATACAGAGCTTGACCGTACCGTTGTTGACCAGATCGGAGATCCGCTGCAGCATTTACTGCGTAACTCCGCAGACCATGGTCTTGAGGATAACGAGACACGTGTTGCCCTCGGTAAACCGGAAGTGGGAAGCATTTTCTTAAATGCATTCCAGGAAGGTAATAACGTAATCATCCAGGTAGGAGATGATGGTGCCGGTATCGATGTGGCTGCAGTACGTGATAAAGCGATTGAGAGAGGAATTATCACAGAAGAACAGGCTGAGAGCATGAGTCAGAAAGACATCATCAACATTTTGTTCCTGCCAAGTTTCTCTATGTCAAAGACGATTACCGATATTTCCGGACGAGGTGTTGGACTTGATGTAGTTAAGTCTAACATTGAGGCATTAGGCGGAGATGTTGAAGTTAAGACTGCAATGGGCGAAGGAACTACCTTTACGGTACGTCTGCCACTGACACTTGCAATTATCCAGGCCCTGATGGTAGAAGTAAGAGATGAAAAATACGCGATCGCACTTGGTTCCATCTCCAACATTGAAGATATTCCGGTTAAGGATATCAAATATGTGGAAGCTCAGGAAGTAATCCATCTGCGTGGCAAGGTTATTCCGTTAGTAAGACTTGACAATGTGCTTGATCTTGAGCCAAGGGAAGAGCCGGAGAGCCTGACCGTTGTTATTGTAACGAAAGGTGACAGTATGGCAGGTCTTGTGGTTGATAATCTGATCGGACAGCAGGAAATCGTAATCAAGTCGCTTGGAAAATACATTGACAATAACAAACTGATCAGCGGTGCAACGATTCTTGGAGATGGCGAAGTTGCATTGATCTTAGATGTGAATACGTTAATGTAATGGAGGGTACTTAGCATGGCAAATAATAATCTTGAAACAACGGAAAAAGAATCCAAACAATATATCGTTGTTATGGTGGGCAGTGAGCAGTATGGAATTGATATCAGCTATATTGATAACATTGTCCGCATGCAGAAAATTACAAGAGTTCCAAAAGTACAGACATATTTTAAAGGTGTAATTAACCTTCGTGGTGAGGTTGTTCCGGTTATGAGTGTACGTAAGAAAATGGGACTTGAAGATGATGTTCTGACAAATGCGAGCAGGATCATTATCTTAAAATTAGAAGAAAATGCTTCCCTGGGTGTCATCGTGGATGAGGTAAGAGAAGTTGTGAATTTAAGTGAGGATGAAATTGATAAAGTTTCCAATAAAGGAAGATTTATCAATGGAATCGGCAAGCATGGAGATCAGTTGATTTCTCTGCTTGAGATCAATGCACTGGTAGAAGAAAATAATTAATAAAAAGGTGGGATTTTATAGAATGTAAAGTCCCACCGGATTTTTATCTGGTGTGCAAAATGAGAGGAGAATCAGCAATTCATGGGAAATTTAACGTTGGAAGACGTAAATAATATGTATCTCGATGTCTTAAAAGAGATTGGCAATATCGGTGCAGGAAATGCAACTACGGCAATTGCAAATATGCTGGGCATGAAAATAGACATGAATGTTCCAAATGTAAAACTGATGGAAGTATCAAAATTGGGAACTGCTGTCGGTGCAGAGGATGAAACAATTGTTGGCATTTTCTTAGAGGTAATGAATGACATCGAGGGTAGTATGATGTTTCTGGTAGATATTCCATCGGCACGTTATCTTGTCAACAAACTGATGATGGAAGATGTGCCAGCGGACAAACCGTTTGACGAAATGGAACTATCCGCATTAAAAGAAATAGGAAACATCATTGCAGGTTCTTATTTGTCAGCTCTTTCTTCTATGACAAATCTTGTGATTTCTCCGTCTGTTCCATATATTGCGGTGGATATGGCAGCTTCTATCTTAAGTGTGCCGGCTATTGAGTTTGGACAGTTTGGTGATAATGCACTGCTGATTCAGACCGAGATCTGCGCAGACGTGGCGATCAACGGATATTTTATACTGATGCCGGAGCAGGGATCCTATGAAAAGATATTAACGTCACTTGGAATCTCATTGTAAGGAGAAGGATATATGAGCGAAGTAATAAAAGTGGGCATGGCAGATTTGAATGTATGTAAAGCCCCTGATGTTATTACAACTTTGGGATTGGGCTCGTGCATTGGTCTGGTATTTTATGATCCGGTATCAAAAGTTGGGGGAATGGTTCATTATATGCTCCCGGACAGTACAAAGGTCAGAAATAACAGTAATATCGCAAAGTTTGCAGATACGGGGATTGACGAATTATTACGTCGGGTAATTGCAGCAGGAGCAAATAAAGGCAGATTGATCGCTAAGATTGCCGGGGGTGCAAGAATGTTTGAGGTAAGTGGATTGTCAGATGTTGGTAATATCGGTGCGAGAAATGCAGAGGCAGCAAAAGCAAAATTAAAGCAGCTTGGAATCAGGCTTGTTGCAGAAGATACGGGACTTAATTATGGTCGCACAGTTGAACTTCATTGTGATACCGGGGAATTTTATATCAAGTCGGTAGGTAAACCGTTAAAGATTATCTGATAGAAAGGCATGGATGCATTATGAAAACAAAGCCGATACCAGCGATCGTTATGCTTGTGGCAGGACTTGTGGTCTGCATTGCAGGAATGGCGGGACATATGGAAACCGGCAGATTTGTAAAAATGCTGCTGGTTGTCCTGATTGTGTTTTATATCATTGGCGGAATTGTAAAACTGTTGATTGATAAGAATTTTAAGGATATGGAAGAAGAAACCACGGATGGTGAAGAAACTCCGGCAGAGGCAGAAGAGAAAGAAGAGCCAGAGCAGGAGAGCGATGAGCAGGATGAGAAATAACTGAAACGTGGGGGCTTCATATGAAAACGGTAGAAAAAGAAAAGCTCTGGGAAGAGTATCAGAAAAATCCTTCGGCAGAGCTGCGGGAGAAAATTATTATCGAGTATGCTCCGCTTGTACGGGTTGTGGCAGGGCGGCTTAGCATGTATCTCGGATATAACGTGGAGTATGAAGATCTGGTTAGCTATGGTATATTTGGACTGATAGACGCGATAGACAAATTTGATCGCGGAAAGGATGTAAAGTTCGAAACTTATGCAAGCTTAAGAATACGTGGATCCATATTAGACCAGATAAGAAAAATGGACTGGATTCCACGGACAGTGCGGCAAAAACGCAAGAAAATTGAGGAAGCGATCAAGCAGATTGAAACCAAAACAGGGCGAAATGCCTCGGACGAAGAAATAGCACAAGAATTAGGAATCGGTGAGGAAGAATTAAATGACTGGCAGACACAGTTGAATGTTACAAATGTTATCTCACTGAATGAATTTGTAGAACAGGGTGGAGAACCTGTGATGGATGCAAAAAACAATTCGCATTTTATTCAGCCTGAGGAGTCTGTTCAGGAAGAAGAACTAAAAAAGGTTTTAATGGAATCGCTGGAGCTTTTGACAGAAAAAGAGAAAAAGGTTATTTTGTTATATTATTATGAGGATCTGACGTTAAAAGAAATCAGCAGCATACTGGAAGTTTCGGAATCAAGGGTTTCACAGCTTCATACAAAAGCGTTGTTAAAAATGCGCAAAAGGATGGGAAACTATATGGGAATACTGATTGACTGACAGTAAGTCCGGAGGTGATATGTTATGTCGATAAGACCAGTTGATTTGAGCGGTATGATACAACGAACGCAGGATATTGGCAATATTAAGCATGCGGAGGATAGCAGACCGGTTGCAGATCAGTATAACATTGAAGTAAGGCAGGAAAAACAGGAATCTGATTTATCACACAAAGTACAGGATCCGGAACAGAAGGACAATCAGGAATTCCGATACGATGCCCGGGAAAAAGGGAATAACAGCTATAGCGGTAATGGAAAAAAGAAAAAAAAGCATGGCCAGCCGGATGAGGATGAAGGAAGTGTTCATATTAAGGAACGCAGGACCAGCTTTGATGTCAAAATATAATGAAAGGCATAACGGTTGATATGACTGGAATAGTATTTTTTTTGCTTCTGACGGGGGTTGTTTTTATGGTTGGAAGCTTTTTTATCACGGAACGTTTATCTCCTTCCGAATTAAATAAGATTACAGAATTAAGTAAAGATGAACTGGGCAGGATCATTGATGGTGCTTTAGCAGATGCTAAGAGCAAGGTAGAAGAGTCAATTGAGGCACAGATTGATGCTTCTTCAGAACAGGTGGAGAGGGCATTGGAAAAAGAAACAAATGAAAAAATCATGGCCATCAGCGAATATTCTGACACGGTTATGGAAAATATGAATAAGACGCATAATGAGATTATGTTTCTTTATAATATGCTGAATGACAAACACACAGAACTGACAGGTCTTGCTACGGATTTACAGAAGATTGCAGCAAATGTCAAGAGCATACAGGAAGGAATGGCAAAGAAAAAAGCAGCGGAGCCAGCACCTGTGCCAAAGCCGGAACCGGCAGCAAAAAAAGTGGAGACAAAAGAGCAGGAAGTCCCGGTCTTAAAAAAGGAAGAAGAACCTGAAACGGAGGAAAACCATACAGGCAGGATCCTCGAAATGCGTAAAAAGGGAATGCAGAGTGTTGAGATTGCAAAGGCACTTGGGGTAGGACTCGGAGAGGTAAATCTTGTACTTGGACTTTATAAAGGGGATACAGATTCGTGAAACTAAAATATTATTTAAGAGGACTTGGCATAGGTATTATTGTCACAACGATCATTCTGGTAAGTTGTTTTTCGATGCAGAAGCCTAAAATGACGGATGAACAGATTATAGAAAAGGCTGCACAGCTTGGTATGATTATGCCGGAACAGAATAGTGCGGTAATTGCAGAAACAGAAACCACGGAACCGGAAGAGACGGAGCAAAAAAACGAACAGCAGATAGCTGCTGAGAAATTACAGCAGGAGACAGAAACACAGATGGAAGTGCCGAAGGAACCGGAAACAGAAACTCCGCAGGAGTCTGTGGTATCGGATACTGAAAATGCAGAAAACGCGGAACAGACACAGCAGGAACCGTTTACATTGGTTGTAAACCGTGGGGATGTGTGCAGAACAATGTGCGAAAATCTTGCAGCCAATGGTGTGATCGATGATTCGGAAGGACTGCGAAAATATTTAAGTGAGGTTGGTTATGCTTCCTTTATCAGTGCTGGAACCTACCAGATTCCATATCATGCATCTTATGAAGAAATTACAAATATTTTAAAAGCCGGTCCAATGGAACAACAGCAGCAATAAAACAGAGTAAATGAGAAAAATACGCCCTAATCAGAAAAAAGTACTTGATTCTGGTTGGGGCGTGTGTTATAATTTGCAAGGTTATGACGGAATAAAAGAATATTCCGAGTAAACACATGTGTGGACCGACAGGCTGGTGCCAGATGGTCGCCTGAAAGAATGAAACACATGGAAGCAACTTATAAAAAGCCGGACGCACAGCTTTTTATAACAACAAAAACCAGGAGGTAGAAACATGAGCGTTATTTCAATGAAACAGTTATTAGAGGCAGGTGTTCACTTTGGACATCAGACAAGAAGATGGAACCCTAAAATGGCTCCATACATCTACACAGAGAGAAACGGAATCTATATCATCGACTTACAGAAATCCGTTGGTAAAGTAGATGAGGCTTACAAAGCAGTATCTGATATCGCAGCAGCAGGTGGCACAATCCTTTTCGTAGGAACAAAGAAGCAGGCTCAGGATGCAATCAAAACTGAGGCAGAGCGTTGTGGAATGTTCTATGTAAATGAGAGATGGTTAGGTGGTATGCTGACCAACTTCAGAACTATCCAGAGCCGTATCGCAAGATTAAAAGAGATCGAGACAATGGCAACAGATGGTACTTTCGAAGTATTACCGAAAAAAGAAGTTATCGCACTGAAAAAAGAGTGGGAAAAATTAGAGAAAAACCTTGGTGGTATCAAAGAGATGAAGAAGATTCCGGATGCAATCTTCGTAGTAGATCCTAAGAAAGAAAGAATCTGTATCCAGGAAGCTCATACTTTAGGAATCAAATTAATCGGTATCGCTGATACAAACTGTGATCCGGAAGAGTTAGATTATGTGATCCCAGGTAATGATGATGCTATCAGAGCCGTTAAATTAATCGTATCTAAGATGGCAGATGCTGTTATTGAGGCAAATCAGGGTGCAGAGATGACTGCAGAAGAAGCAGAGTCTGTAGCAGCTGATGAGGCAGTAGAGGAAGCATAAGATTTGTCATTTGTGACAAAACAAAAGGGACGCAGGTTAACGTCCCTTTTATATCATAAAATATAAATTTGGAGGATTGAAAAATGGCTATTACAGCAGCTATGGTAAAAGAACTGCGTGAGATGACCGGCGCAGGTATGATGGATTGTAAAAAAGCATTAAACGAGACCAATGGAAACATGGACGAGGCTGTTGAGTTCTTAAGAAAGAACGGACAGGCTAAAGCTGAGAAGAAAGCAAGCAGAATCGCAGCAGAAGGTCTTTGCACCGTTGTTGTAAAAGATGATACGACAGCAGCAGTTGTAGAGGTTAACTCTGAGACTGACTTCGTTGCTAAGAATGAGACATTCCAGAGCTTCGTAAAAGCAGTAGCAGCACAGGCTGTAAACTCTGATGCAAAAGATATGGATGCATTTATGGCTGAGGCATGGAACGAGGATGCTTCTAAGACTGTTAATGATGCATTAGTAGAGAAAGTAGCTGTAATCGGAGAGAACTTAAAGATCCGTAGATTTGAAAAAGTTGTTGCAGAGCATGGCTGTGTCGTTTCTTATGTACATGGCGGCGGAAGAATCGGTGTTATCGTAGATGCTGATACAGATGTTGTCAATGACGCTGTAAAAGAAGCTATGGTTAATATCGCAATGCAGATCGCAGCTTTAAATCCAAAATACGTTTCCAGAGACGAAGTAAGCGCTGATTACATCGCACATGAGAAAGAGATCCTTTTAGCTCAGATCATGAACGATCCGAAAGAGTCCCAGAAACCGGAGAAAGTGATCAACGGTATGATCGAAGGACGTATCAGCAAAGAGTTAAAAGAAGTATGCTTAGTAGATCAGGTATACGTAAAAGCTGAGGATGGAAAACAGACAGTTGCTAAATACCTTGATGAGGTTTCTAAAGCAGTTGGATGTACTGTAAAAGTTAAGAGATTTGTTCGTTTCGAGACAGGTGAAGGTCTTGAGAAGAAACAGGAAGACTTTGCAGCAGAAGTTGCAGCTCAGATGAACGCTTAATTTGGTTTTGTATTAAGTTTCTGAAAAGATTGATAACCCTTATAAATGGTGGTGACATCGTTTATAAGGGTTATTTTATGCTTCGATGTAAAAACATCTGTTTATGACAGGAAATCATCTAAACATTGATCTTCCGCCGGAAAGCTCCCGGTGTCATCCCATATTTTTCTTTAAATTCCCGGTGAAAATAGGACAGATTGTTAAATCCACAGGAGAGTGAGACCTCAAGCGAGGATTGTGCACCCTGTTCGAAGAGTTCTGCTGCTTTCGCCAACCGGACATTCCGTACATATTCCATGGCAGATTCTCCCATATATTTTTTGAAAAACCGCATAAAATGATATTCACTGAAACAGCAGACAGATGCGAGATCTGCGACCGATAACGGGTCAGCATAATGCTGCTCGATAAATTCTAACACAGCTTTTAATTTACTGGTATGTTCATTGGAAAGCTGGGAAAATGCAGAATCCTCCTGGCAGAAAGGGAGCAGGAGAGCAATCAGTTCTAAAAGGAGTGATTTGATCCTTAGCTCGTAGCCGATGGGTTTGGCGTGATAAAGCTGACTGATTTTATGAAATATTGACAGGGCATCCGCATAGACTGGATGTTCTTTTTTTATGATATAGGGCGGGATGATTTTTTGCATCGCAAGCGGTGTGAGATATTTTACTGCGCAGATGTCCGCATTTCCCATGCCAAGATAATTCATATGAAAGACAAATGTCTCGGAAGTCATCGCAGGATCGGTATTGGAATGGATGGAATGAAGAACCAGGGGAGGCACAAATATAAGATCTCCTGCATTGACAGGGCAGGGGCAAAGCTGTATCTGATAAGTGCAGTTTCCGTCTGTGATCATGGTAAATTCAGCCTCTTTATGCCAGTGTGCAGTGACTGCCGGATAAGTGGAGGAAAGATTTGTGATATAACGCTGCAATGGAAATAGCTGTTCGCCGTGTTTTGCTTTTTCTTTTTGGTCTAAAGATAAACTGATTGCCATAAAAACTCCATTCTGCCGGTGCAGATTTCGGTCTGTATATGCGAATCTGCTGCCAGCTTTTTTACTACCTGAAAATACACAATATATCCAAGCATGAGTTGCCCGACAAATGCTGGTTTGTGGGTGATATGAGTTTCCCTGTGTAGGGTGGTTCTGGGGGTTACGATTGGCAAATTGCATCAAGCCGGGACTGTTTTGTTTCGTTGTCCGAAAATAAGAAAGTCTAAGTATGCCTGATTCAGGTTGAGGCGGAGTG